>JGI24540J26637_10000008_pt1 | contig 67175 bp, 76 predicted proteins | sample NorSeaMetagenome_FD_26637 | JGI IMG/M metagenome (IMG submission 26637)
TAATATAAGCAATTCCGGCGACAAATAAAAATTCTAGGCTGCTTATTTTCAATTTATTTTCAAATTATATGCTTTTTAATGAATTTACGGTATTTAGGGCTTGTCATGAGCATCGTCAGCACAAAATTACTAGTTTGGACGAAAATAAAGCTTACCATCTCATAGATAAAGATCAAGGTGATGATATCGTTAATATTAAGGCAGTTAAAATCCATTTTTAATAGGGGGTGTTTTTAATTAAATAACTTATATAGCTAATATAATCATAAAAACTGACAAATAAAAATTTTAAGTGTTAAAAAGGTAAAAAAAGTGAAAAAAGGCCCCTGGGCACTGAAACAAAGCTTTAAATATGCGTATAATATAAACCAGAATAGGTCATATATGCAACTTCTCCAGACAACACTATATAATAGCTCCCAGGGCAGCTCTCCAGGGCTTCCCAGGGGCCTTTTTGCTCCAGGGGCTGTCCGGGGAGCCCTGGGAGCTCTCCAGGGCTGTTCCTGGACAGTTGCCTATAGAAGCACTATAGAGACAGCTCTCCAGAGCAACCCTGACAGGCCGGATCACCGACATGTCCAGAGTCACCTGGAGCGTGGACAGTCCCCAGGTGGCCAACAGTACCCTAGACTCTACAGGAGCCTAGAGACACAGAGAAGACAGAGAGCTCTAGACAGCACCGGCAGTCACCGGCAAGCCCTGGTAAATAAATCACTAAATATTATACCGGGTCGTAGAAATTTAGTATATTAGCTATATAAACAAATAGATACCTTATGGAACAGAGTAAACAACAGCAAGTAGAGGCCCTTAGAGCCGAGATCATCAAATTGAAGCTAGAAGTACCTTATAGCCCAAAAATACCTAAATTGCAACAGGCCTTGGATAAGCTGCTAGCGGCCTCCGAGTAGTCACACTAAAACGCGAATTAACGTGTGGAGGGAGGGGGACCTTCCTTGGGGCATGCTCTAACATTAATTGTATAATTAGCAATAGTCATAATGCACTTAGCTAAATGTCAACCACTTGTCTCGTGTGTGATTTAAGCAGTCCAAGCCTATGCGTGCTCCAGATAGTAAATAATATAGAAAAAGCATGTTACCCAAGCTCAAATATTCTCGAGCGTGTAAAATACTTTAAAATACCCTATGCGTGATATATAGAGTATGAAAGAACTACAATCTCCTTTTAATAAAGCGAATGCCTATTTAACTACCCCTGCTACGTATTCTTCAGATAATAGCGAAATGTCCAAGAGTAATAATAAGTCACTATCAAATAATGACTCACAGAACTCTAAGCAAAATAGCCAAATGAATGACCAGCAAGCTAAGAATAAAGCACAAGATAAAAACATAGATAATTCACAGATGAGCCTCAATGACAAAGACGCTCAAAAGAATGCTATGCCAAAAGAAGATACGTCAAGTTTCAGTCTTACAGACTATTTTAAAACCAAAGCAAGAGAGAAAGTAATGAATAGTGTGATGAGTAGTACACAAGACACTCCAGATAGTGCATCACAACCCTCAGATAATTCACCAAGTGCTAACAAACCAAAGCCCTCTCCTAAAGATCCAATGAAACCTACTAAGTTAGTGCAACCAACTCCAAAGATGATATCCCCTAAGATACCCTCAATGAAGACACCTTCTATGAAGATGCCTAAACTTAGATAAGAAGCGCGATCCCGTCGCTCTTACTCCCCACTAGCCCTCAGAGTACTCCAAGTCTTTGAGAAAAAAAGTTCAGTACAAATGAAACTTTTATGTGACCTAGCAGTATAACTTAAGTCTTTAAGCCTCAGTGGTAAATCCCATCCACAGTGGCGCTATTATTTAGAGCCGTCACACTACTCTAAGGTCTTAAAGGTAACCTTCAATAACCCAAAAAGAGAGCCATTCATTTACACTAAGTCGTCAAAGGTGCGGCGGCTGTTTTAGACTCTAAGGTCTTAAACTAATAAAACACTCTCTAATATACGTTACTATCTACTAGGAGACAAGAAGGGCTTGGGAGAGTTGGACACTTTTAGTATCGTTGACGGTGGGTGACGAGCGCACATTCACGTTATTGCCTCTATTAAAAGAGCACTATATGGAGTATGACACATGGAGGGGTTTAGAGACTCAGAGTGCGGCCTCACTACCTACCGGTACAGGGGACCTGATACTATATTAGAGTAAATTGCGATGGATTGATATTTGGATTAGAGTATTTTGAAGAAACATAAAATTGAAAAAATACGTTTTTTTAAAAGTCAATTCCAAATTTTCCCCTGACTTAGAGGGAGTATAGAGAGGCGGCGATGACTATTTAGAAAAATTTCCTAACTAAAAAAATTTCCAAGACTAATAGATCCTAAGAGGAATTTGAGAAATCTAAGATATATAAGGTATATGAAGCAACTAAACCACTTAATTCTAATTCTAGGAGTTTTACTTCTAGCCTCTTGTAGCACACAATTTCGATTGATGGGTTACGATCAAACTAACCAAGTTTCGGCGCACAATTTGTCGACGTCATTTGATGGCTATGAAGATAGCGTTAAAATAGACACTTTAACTGAATTTCAATTTAGAAATAAACTTAGAACCGACATAGGTTTTAGATTGGACTTTGCACGCTATGCATTGAGCCAACCGAGATCATTTGATTGGAATAACAGATTGTTAGGAAGACAATATGATTCTAGATGGAATTCTTATTATTGGAATAGAGATCAAATGTGGAATGATTGGGCTTGGGGTTATACAGGCTGGAATTCCTGGGGTCAACCTCATAGATGGTCACCATTTGGATATGATAGATGGGGTTATGGAATTCACTATGGATGGAATAACCACGGATGGAGCTATGGATGGAATAATTATTATGGCAATTACAATCAAGGATGGCCGTATTGGAATAATAACGTATATGGTTCACCTTATTGGAGATCAAATAGACAAAACACTTCATATATAAATGGAAGAAGAGGAAGTCTAAGAACAATTGAATCTAATAGAAGAACTAGAACAAATACGACTACTAGAAGAAGCACTAATAATACTAGGAACAACAAGGTTATCATCAATAATAATTCGAATAATAACAATAACACAAAACCAAGAGTGTATCGAAGAATCGAGAACAACCCTAGTAATACAAACACTAGGCCAAGAATTATTAGAGAAAAACCACCAGTGAGAAATAATCGCCCAACGTTTAACAATAATTCTCGTCCATCTAATAATAGTCGACCTGTGATTAATAATTCTCGTCCATCTAATACAAGATCTTCGACACCTGTTCGTTCAAGCTCTCCTCCTTCAAGAAAAAAAGGTAATTGAAACAATTAAGATTATTAGAGTATAATATTAAAGGATTAACTTAAACTTTTAATATGAAAGACCTTTTATCTAAATTAATATACACTTCAATAATAGTTGGCGTAATTTCTGTTATATTTGCAGTTCCAGTTTTAATAATAGCCATCATATCTTCAATATTGTCATGGATATCAGGTTGGTATTTTGGATGGATATTCTCAGTAGGAATTACTATTACTTTTCTTATATCAGCTACAATATTAGATAATCTATATAGACAAATACAAGAATTTAAAATAGATCTAGACCTGGAAAGTGAAGATGAAGATCTATTATAGCAATTATAATAACTTAATATTATGATAAGATTAATACAAAAAGAAATGGCTAAGAAAACAACACATTGGAAAACTAAAGAAGTAGATGGTAGAAGAATGATGATATGTCAGAACTCAAAACCAACTATGAGTAAATACTCTGAATTTGCACCAGAAGACGGAGAGTGTAATGAATGGTCTGAGGTAGGTTCTGATTCAACGGGGTCACTATGTTGGAGATGTACGGCTAGATCAGTAAATAATATTAGATTAAAATAATAAGATATTTTAAGATTCTTAAATTATGATATTATGATATTATCATTTTAAATGAATCTTTTAATAAAATATTATAATTTACCGATTCAACACTGATATATAACTTATAAGTTTTAAAAGACTTGGACGAATAGCTATACAGAAATAATTTATTTTTAAGACCAATCTCAAAGGGATTGGTCTTTTTTTATCTAAACTTTTATGAATATGTTAGTATAATATTAAAGTATTCATATAATCAAAAACACATAATGGGTAACAATAGAAAATCTGAAGATGCTTGGCAGATTCTAAGAATTCAGGGAGAATTCACAAAGGGGTTTGATACGTTTAATGAACTAGGACCATGTGTCTCTGTGTTTGGAAGCGCTAGAACTCTATCAACAAATCCGATGTACAAAGAAGCTGAGAAAATTGGAAAGCTTCTAGTTGAAGCAGGGTTTGGTGTAATTACGGGAGGTGGTCCTGGAATTATGGAAGCTGCGAACAAAGGAGCACATGGAGCGGGAGGTAAAAGTATAGGTGTTGGAATCGAATTACCATTTGAAGCTAGCATGAATGATTACGTAGATTTAGGAGTTGAGAACAGATATTTCTTTACACGAAAAGTAATGTTCCTTAAATATTCACAGGCATTTGTTATTTGCCCAGGAGGTGTTGGAACTTTAGATGAGTTATTCGAAGCTATAACGCTTGCGCAATGTGGCCATAATGTAAAATATCCTATAGTTCTTGTAGGTAAAAAATACTGGGAAGGTCTTGTGGATTGGATGCAAAATACTTTATGGGAACATGGCGCAATTAGCCAAAGAGATTTTGATTTATTTAGAGTGGTAGATACTGCAGAAGAAGCAGTTTCTAAAATTACAGAGTATCATAATAAGTTTTCTGATAATACTGACACTCCAAATTTTTAATACATATAATAGATGAAGTTTAAAAAGCTGGCAGATGGATCTGCCATAGACCTTGCAACATATCTCAAAAGCTATATAAAGAATAATTCTAATAATTCAATACGTATTTATGTAGGATGTGATTCTCATGTTAAGGGAGAACACACAACATACGTAAGCACTGTTGTTATTCATGTTGGAAATTCAGGTTGCCATGTTCTCTATAAAAAAGAAAAGGTAGATCCCATCCGAGATTTATTTAGAAAGTTATGGGGTGAAGTTGAAAGATCAGTTGAAGTTACTATGTACCTTAGAGAAAACGGGATAAATATACATACTATAGACCTAGATCTTAACCACCAAGAAGAACACGCATCTAACAAGGTCGTTAATGCAGCAATGGGATACGTAAAGTCTCTAGGTATTAAAGTACGAATAAAGCCAGATATATTACCCGCAATTGCTGCGGCTGATAATTTGTCAAAATAAACAAATCCTAAAAAGGGAGTAAAACTAGTATAACAATTAAATTCTACAATGGCAGAACAATTTGAAAATCCAGGAAAAGGAAGCGGAAAAAGAAAAACACCATACGTTGATGAATATGGAGAAGACCTAACGGCTGAAGCTGCAAAAGGAAACTTAGACCCTATTATAGGGAGAGAGAAGGAAGTATATCGTATTTGTCAAATTTTATCTAGAAGAAAAAAGAACAATCCAATTATCTTAGGAGATCCTGGTGTAGGTAAAACTGCATTAGTCGAGGCGATTGCACAAAGAATTGTAGATAAGAAAGTTGCTAGAACACTGTTAAAGAAAAGAGTAATTTCTATTAATATCTCTAACATCGTTGCAGGTACAAAGTATCGTGGTGAATTCGAGGAGAGAATGAAAAATATAGTAGATGAACTAAAAAACAATAAAGATATTATTGTATTCATCGACGAATTACACACGATCGTTGGAGCAGGTGGTGTTAGTGGATCTTTAGATGCATCTAATATATTAAAACCGGCATTAGCAAGAGGACAAGTACAGTGTATTGGTGCAACTACATTAGATGAATATAGAGAAAATATCGAAGATGACGGTGCACTTACCAGAAGGTTTCAAGAAGTGTTTATCGATCCACCTAGTGAAGAAGACACTATAGAAATATTACAAAAAATAAAGGGAAATTATGAAGAGTATCACGCAGTTGAATATACTGACGATGCAATCGAAGCGTGCGTCACTCTTTCTACTAGATATATTACTTCTAGGGAATTACCCGATAAAGCGATTGATTTACTAGATGAATCAGGTGCAAAGGTTCACTTAAGCGAAATTAAAGTTCCTGTTCATATTAAAAAAGCAGAGATGGAAGTAGAATCACTCACGCTCGAAAAATTAAAGGCAGTTGAAGAACAAGACTATGAAAAGGCTGCACACTTCAGAGATAAAGAAATTCAATCGAAGAATAAAATCGAGGGGAAAATCACTGCATGGGAAAAATCATTAAGAGATAAGAAAAAGAAAGTTACAGCAGAAGATATTGCAGAAACTATTTCGCAATCTACCGGGATTCCAATTACTAGAATGACAGGTGATGAAAGTAAAATCATCATGGCAATGGAAACAGAATTAAAGAAGATGATAGTTGGACAAGATCAAGCAGTAGACGCATTGTCTAAAGTAATTAAAAGATCTAGAACGGGTGTATCTTCAGCTAAAAAGCCAATAGGTTCATTCATGTTCCTAGGACCAACTGGTGTAGGTAAAACTGAGACTGTTAAAGCCATTACTAATTATTATTTCGGAGGTGAAGAACACCTTATAAGAATTGATATGAGTGAATATATGGAAAAGTTCGCGGTATCTAGATTAATAGGTTCTCCTCCAGGATATGTTGGACATGAAGACGGTGGTCAATTGACAGAACAGGTTAGAAGAAAACCATATTCAGTTGTACTTTTCGATGAAATTGAAAAAGCACACCCGGACGTATTCAATACTCTATTGCAAGTATTAGATGAAGGAAGATTAACAGATTCATTAGGAAGAACAGTAGACTTTACGAATACAATTATAATTATGACATCTAATGTTGGTGCTAAAAAAGTAAGTGAGTTCGGAACGGGTATTGGATTTGAAACTAAGAAATCTTCAATCGCTGGAAGAAAAGCACACACTGAAGCTATTATTGCGAAGGAACTTAAGAATAAGTTTGCTCCAGAATTTTTAAATAGATTAGATGATGTAGTATTATTCGACCAATTAAAACATGAAGATATTCTTCAAATAGTTGATATTGAAGTTCAGCACCTTGTAATTAGAATGTTTGATCAGAAATATAATATTAAAGTTACTAAGCAAGCGAAAGAATTTTTAGCAGAAAAAGGATATGATCCTGACTATGGAGCAAGGCCTCTTAAAAGAGCTATTCAAACATATATTGAAGATCTTTTAGCAGATTCAATTATTAAAGGAGATATAGTAACAGGTGATGAAGTTTACACGATCAATCACACTAAGAAAGAAGATAAACTTTCTATCAAAAAGTAGTATAATAATAAACTAATAACTTATTAAATGAATTTCTCAAGTCAATTCTCAAAAACGATTACAAACATAGAAGAAATAGGTAGCGTATCACAGCCACGTGATATGAAAGTAAAAGAGCTTGCTCTTACAACTTTACCCATAGATCCTTATATGCCTATTGCTAATTTTGAAAATAGAAAATTCAACTGGAAATATTTTGCAGGTGAATTAGCATGGTATTTACGAAAAGATAATGATGTAGATTACATAGGTCAATTCTCAGGATTCTGGTCTACTCTAACTAATCCTAATACAAATGAAATTAATTCAAACTATGGTTCACTATTATTTAATGAGCAATTAGAATGGGTAGTAGATTCATTAAAGGCAGATCAAAATACAAGACAGGCTATAGCATTTCTTAATCAACCTAAATTTCAATTTGAAGGTAATAAAGATTTCGTATGTACAATGTACTTAAATTTCTTTATTAGAAATAATCAATTGAATATGAAAGTTCAGATGAGATCTAATGATGTATTTTATGGATTAACATTTGATGCACCTTTCTTTGCATTCGTTCAGCAGCATGTTTATTTATGGTTAAAAGACACATACCCTGAATTAAATTTAGGTGTATATTACCATTGTTCAGATAACTCTCATTTTTATGAAAGACACTTTGAACTAGCTTCCAAAATTCAACAAGAAACTATAGAAGATTCTACGCAATACGCTATGATTCTTGATGAACCGTTCTTTACGATCGAGGCAGGTAAGATGCTATTAACTGATCATGGTTTAAGCTTTATAGAAAAAGTAAATGAAACTATAGAAACTGAAAAACCTACACAAAAAGAATTCAAACAAATTCTACAATCATACGCCGGCATAATTAACGAAGAAGAACTCATAGCAGAAGAAGAGGATGGACTACCCGAGATTCAGAATTAATACCAGGCAAATGGAACTAGGTTCCTTAGAAGAAGGCATAGATGACATTGTCGGATTTCACCTAAATATCGTAAAACACATAGAAGACAACATTGACGGAATATCAATGAATGCAAATATATTATGTGTATTAATAGATGAGGAAGGAAATGAGTATGACTCTCTATTAGATGAAGATAGATATATTAAGTCTTTGCAAAAATCTCTAGAATTCTTTAAAGAAAGAGAAAATTACGAAAAATGTAAACACGTAACAGATTTGATAAACAGAATATAAATCAACATGAAATACGGACTGACCGGATTTAATAGAGTCGCTAGAACCACAACAAAATGGTTCTCTCGACTCTTACGAGTATTCGAGAGACAGAAAAGAATTGACTGGGCTAAGTATATTGACGACACCGTTGTTATTCATCTTGCATACAGAAAGGATAGATTAAAAATAGCAGAAAAGAGAGCATCTTCCCAAAAGCTAAAGGGACGTAAAACATTACTAGATCATTTAAGATTCTTTGACGCAATAGAAGGAAAGAAAATTAAATGGTTTTCTAAAAAAATACACATTAACAAATATCCATTTTCATTTCACTGGGAAATAGATCCTTCTCCCGGAATGAAAAATAAATTAAAAAGAAATAATAAGATATTATGTTCTTCTGCTGAAACTGGAATCGCATTTTCACACTATAGAATTTGGAAAGAAATTGTAGAGAATAAAACACCAGTCACCCTCATAATGGAAGATGACTTTGAATTTTGTCATAAGTTTCAAGATAAAATAGAAAGCATATTTGAAAAAGAACTTCCTAATGATTGGGATTTATTGTATCTTTCTAGTTTGCCAAATCAATTTGGATTTACATGGGATCCTCATTCTCAAAATCTATCACGGTTATATAATGGAGTATGGTGGCTATCAGGTTACGTATTAACATACGAAGGAGCTAAGAAATTATTAGAAGGTTTGCCTATTATCGGCCCTGTTGATGTATGGATTAATTATCAATTTAAAGATATGAAAGTATATATGACTAATCATAATCTAATAACACAAGGTGACGATACCGAATCTGATAATACTTATTCCTATGTTGAAACATTTAAGGATAACTTAATATAATATTAAAATAATACACACAAAGAATTATATGAATTACGGAAAAGAATTTCAGAAATACGCGATGAGTGATCATAATGTTTCATCATCTAAATTAAATTACTATGAAAAGCAGATTGAAAACTCACTAACTCCGTATATTCTAGAAGAAAGAGAGTTAAGAGCTACTCAGATGGATATCTTTTCAAGATTAATGATGGACAGATTACTATGGGTCGCAGGACCAGTTAATGATAATATGTCTACTATTGTTCAAGCTCAGCTGATGTTTTTAGATTCAGTAGGAGGAACAGATATTACGATGCACATTGACTCACCGGGTGGAAGTGTTAAAAGTGGACTTTCAATGGTAGATGTTATGGATTATATCAAATCAGATATCAAAACGGTAAATACCGGAATGGCTGCATCTATGGGTTCTGTTTTATTAGGAGCAGGAACTAAAGGAAAAAGATCTTCACTTAGACATTCTACTACAATGTTACACCAGTCTTCTGGTGGATTTAATGGTAACATTCAAGATGCTGAAATAGACTGGAAAGAATGGCAAAAAGTAAATAAGGAATTGTTCAATCTTTTAGGAGAATATTGTGGAAAAACTGCAGACGAAGTAATGAAAGATGCTACTAGAGATTTCTGGTTAAATGCAAAAGAAGCGAAGGCATACGGTATTATTGACGAAATCATCGGGAAATCCTAATATATAAATTATATGAAAATTCATATTTACGTAAAAACACAAGACTTAGACGATCTTAATAAGATATTAAGTGATCCTTTTTTAGAAATAAATGAGGATCCCGTGACTCGTCAAGAATTTGAATTTTTAAATGCACCAGCAAAGGATTTTACCATGATATCTTTGACCCATGAACAATGGACAAGGCTGCATGACATGGACGCACTAATAACAATACTATCATTATGAGAAATAGAGAAATAGAAAGAGAATTATTCATAGACCTAATCAACCACCAATTAAAAGACCATGGTGTAACATATGATGATGTTAAAGATAATCCACAATGGTATATGGAATATAAAACTACTCAAGAAAAAGAGAAAAAGTTTATAAAGCATATTACCGAAACGGTAGTTAACACACTAGGACTAAGCACTGTGCAAGCTGAAAAGGAAGCTCATTGGTTTATTCTACAATGGGGATTAACAGTTACTCCAACTTCAGAAACTGCTCCTAAAAAAACTTCTAAAAAGAAGACATCTTCTAAAAAATAAAATACTCGCATGGAATTGTAGATAAATATTCCATGAATGTATTAGATCCAAATTGGCTCACTATCGAGCCACACGATTTTGAATTAAAATACTATAAACTCTTAGCAGCTGAGAATACTTTTAGCAAGATTCTCAAAGATGGAGCTTTAATATCTATACTAGACGAGGTGGAAGATCATCTACTCGAAATGTATAAGATTAAGCATAGGAAGGAGGAGATAGATGTTAATTTAAGAGTTCTCAAGGGAATTAACCTTGACACAATGTCCCTAGAATATGAATATCCAGAAGGAGATAAACATATAGAAGACATGTATAAGCTTTGCGATAAAGCTATAGATATACTAGAAGATATACACAAAAATGTAAGGGTAGTATTTAGATTAGTCGAGAGATCTATTAATATTACAGAAATTCCAGATATTAAAAGAACTAAAAAATTAGGATATGCTTTGGTAAAAACACCAGAAGATATCATGCAAATATATTCTTTTAAGGTTCCTTCTCTATTAACAGAAAACTGGAAAGATTTAAATTTAAAATATGAAGGAGAAACGGTATATGATATACGAGCAATTTCTCTTTTTATTTCAAAGGTAGAGGATGAAAGTTCTGATTATAGATTCTTTAGATGTAGTGTTAATGCAGAATTTGATATGGATGAAAGAGTTTTACCCGTATTAAAGTTTAAGCTATACAATCACTTAAGAGCACATTAATCAAGATATATAGTTTATAAAAACAAAATAGTTTAAAATGCCACAGGTCACATATGAAGATATTATAGGTTACATTGATAACACAATCGATGTTACACAGGGAGATTCACAAGTCTATACTATAAAATTATATAGAGATAGAGTCGGTGGAAATCTTAATCCATCTCTTTATTCTAGTTTTACTATGAATTTATTAGATGAATCGTCTAACTTAATCGCACAATATGCAATGCCTAGGGTATACGGTGTCTCAGGTGAATTAAATTTAATTAATACTGACCCAGAAACACAGGCTGTTTTTCAGTTTGAGTTAGCAAAATTACAAACATTAAATCTTCCAGCTGGAAAAATATATGTAAATATCGTAGTGACTAATGATAGAATTAATCCTACTAAAATATATTCTTTACCTAATCTAGAAATTGGATCAATTTTATTTAATGAAAATAGACATGATCCTTCCCTATATAAGTCTACTCAAAGAAGTTCAGGAATAGGAGTGTCGGCATCGATGGACCCTTATTATAAAGTTCAACATATAGATGGCTCGGTTCCTATCGGACAAGGAAATTTATCTTTAGATTCAGGATCTCCTGGAGAAGTAACCAAAATGACATTTATGAATAGTGATTTTGATGGAATTAGAGTAAGTGTTCTAGAAAACTTCTTAATTAATAGAATAGATAGAGATGGAATCGAAGGTACGATTACATTAATAAACAGAGGCGACACCGCACAGTATTCTATATTTAATGTAGTAGACTGGTACAGAGTAAATTGCGGATCTGGAAACTGCGTCGATGATATAGATGATGCAATACAATTAATCGTAGTTCATGAAATGTCAACTGAAGGACCTGGTGTACATAAAAATAATTGGCTAGTTACGGACGAAGTTTCATTTAAACTAGATGTATATGGTTCTGCACTATCCGCGTCTGATTTAGGTAAGAAATCTAGCACAACTTTAGATAAAGAATTAATTCCAAATAATACATCTGGAAATGTATCTAGAACTGGAATTATATTATCAGTTACGCCGCAAGATGGCCAATACATTGATGTAGAAATTAATGGTATCTCTATTTCATTAGGAGACGGAACTAAAAATCTAGATGGTTACTTTTCAACAGATGGAGGAACTACTGCTAGAACATTCCAAGATATCCGAGTAGGTGATGAATTAATCTTCAACGCGATAGTTGCAGGATATGAGCTCAGTGATGAAGATAGAGTCTCTTTATTCTACGAATCTTATTCTTAATAATATATTATCTTAGTATTATAAGAAAAACGTAAAAACGTAAAAACGTAAAATTTAATTAATTTTATTAAGATATTATATACTTTTTTACCCCCCACGAATAAACTTATAAATATATAATCCAATCCTACAATAATGTAGGGTGTGCAAAAAATAATTATATAAATAATATGGCACAAATTCGTTCAAAACAAATTTCTGACTTTCTAAGTTCAATCACATGGGCAAATGTTATCGCGTCTGACAATGTAAAAATTGCAAACGTATGGGACATCAAACAAGGATTTGACACAGTAGATGCATCAGTAAACTCTCTAGAAAACTATATCTCAACTGAGGTATCTTCTTTAGAAATAGTTGATGGTAAACTATCTGCAGAGATCGTAACAGAAAAAGAAAGAGTAGATGCAATCTTAGAAGCTTCAACAGCAGACAAAGATTCATTCGCTGAAATCGTTTCTTTAATCAACGCAGTTGATACTGAAAATGACAGTGCATTCGCTTCATTTGTACTAAGAACAGATAAATCAATCGATTCATTAGAATTAGTTGATGCTGATCTTCAAGGACAAATCACAAGCAATGACACTGACATTCTTGGTTTACAAGGTGATGTTACTTCATTAGACACTAGAGTTTTAGGTGTTGAAGGTGACTTAGCTGCTGAAATCACAAGAGCTGGTAACAGAGAAGATGCTATTGAAGCTGCATTAAATGCAGAGATAGCTACGACTGGCGCTGAGCAATTAGCACAAGACGCTTCTATCAATTCTTTAGAAGCTGCTGATGTTGCTTTCGGTGAAGATGTTACTTCATTAGACACTAGAGTAACTGGTGTTGAAGGTGACTTAGCTGCTGAAATCGACAGAGCAACAGGAGTAGAAAACAAGATATCAGAAGCATTAGCTGCTGAGATCGCTGAAACTGCTGCTGAGCAAGCTGTACAAGATGCTTCTATTAATTCATTAGAATCAGCTGATACTGCATTTGAAGCTGCTTTAGGTGAAGAAGAAAAAGCAAGAGTTGCTGCTGATGTAGCATTAGGTTCTAGAATCGACGCTAACGATTTAGATAACGCTAACTTAACATTATCTGTAAACTCTTTAGAGGTTGTTGATGGTGAATTAGCATCTGACATCGCTACAGAAAAGAGTAGAATCGATGCAATCTTAGCTGCTTCAACTGCAGACAAAGATTCATTCGCTGAAATCGTTTCTTTAATCAACTCTGTTGATACTGAAAATGATGATGCTTTTGGTGCATTCGTACTAAGAACTGATGCTTCAGTTGATTCTTTAGAAGTTGCTTTAGCTGCTGAAATCTCTTCAACTGACGCTGAGCAAATAGCACAAGACAGATCTATCGATTCTTTAGAAGCTGTTGATAACAATCTAGCGATTGCTATCGAGCAAGAAAAAGAAGATAGAGCTAATGAAGACGCTAAGTTAAAATCACAGATCGACGCAAATGACGCTGACAACTTAAGATTAACTGCTTCAGTTAATTCTTTAGAGGTTGTTGACGGTGAATTAGCTGGTGACATCACTTCAATCGACACTAGAGTATTAGGTGTTGAAGGTGACTTAGCTGCTGAAATCACAAGAGCTGGTTCTGTTGAAGCTGCTTTATCTGCTGAATTAGCTGCTGAGATATCTACAACTAACGGTGAGGTAAATGTTATAAACGCATCTATCGATTCATTAGAAGTAGCTGTTGAACAAGGAGCAACGTATTTAAGACAAACTGCAGTATTCTCTGCAAGTAACTTATTTACTATACCTATGCCAGTATTATTTGGTGCTAACGATGATTTATCCGTTTATGTAAATGGTGTATTCGTTGACTTCAGATGTACAGGTCAAGAGGTAGACTTCACTGGTTTATTAGCTTACAATGTTGACGCTAATGACAAAGTTCAAGTTATGGGTATCAAAGCATAATTAAAACTTCGGTTTTTTAATTATTAGCTTAATGCTTTACAAATTAAAGGCTCCTCGCAAGAGGAGCCTTTTCTATTTAAAATATATAGTAAAACAAGATATAACATAAATATGAACATTGGAATTACATTAGGATTACAGCAGGATAATGAATCTCTTTGGATAAATGGAATTAAATTAAATGTATTAAATTTAATTGAAACACTTTCTGCTATTGGAGAACATGAAGTATACGCACTAGACACGAGTAATAAAGTTAAAGATATTTCAAAGGTAGAATGGGACACTTCTAAATATCCTATTTATAAATATGCTGATAAAATTAAATCAACAGACATATTAATATTATTAGGAACTTCATTTAGTACGGAACAAACCATTGCTCTTAGGAATAAAAACCCTAAGATTAAAATTATTAAATACTTTTGCGGTAATAATTACATCATAGATATGGAAAGAGTCTTATTTGATTCTAAAGAATCTGTTAGCAATTGGACACATGGCCATGACGAAGCATGGTTTATTCCCCAACAAGAATATCAGAATAGATCTTATTATCAAACAATGGGAAGACTTTCTGCAGATAAAGTCAAAGTAGTTCCATTTGTATGGAGTCCTAAGTTTATAAAAGAAGAGAATTCTAAAAATGTTAAAAACGGTTTAAAGGACGCTTTTTATCAGGGAGGTAAAAATGCAGAAGATATGAATTTATCTTCAATGGAACCTAACATGAATGTAGTTAAATATTGTATGCCTCTCATTATGATGGTAGAGGAATTATATAGAAAGAAAGGTAAAAAATCATTTAACGAATTTTGGATAGGAAGCGGCAAGAGACTGCTATCAAGTAAATACTTTATTAGCTCTATTAAAAACCTAGACGTAACTCATTCTGGAAAATTAAAACTATGTTCAAGATATCCAGTAACTAGCTTTCTTTCTGAAAAAACCGATATAGTATTGTCTCATCAATGGGACAATCCTCTTAACTATGCATACTTGGATGCCCTTTATTTCGGATATCCTTTAGTCCATAATGCAACAATGATTAAAGATGCTGGATATTATTATAAGGGATTTGACACAGTGTCAGCCTCAGAGATGCTAGCGAATGTATTAAATCACCATGACGAATTAAAGGAAGATTACAATACTAAAAGTGCAAAGGTGCTTTCGAGATATCTAACAACAAATCCAAATATCGTAGATACATATAAGAAACTAATAGAGAATATTTTTGAACCGGGAAAACACGCTCTATCCGATGAATATGACTGGTCAACAAACCTATATAAATAAAACAAATAACAATGGAATTAAAAGAAATAATCGAAGCGGCCGCAAAGCCAAAAATTAGTATCATAATGCAATCCTATCTTGGTAATTATCCAGGATCTAGGAAAGATTCACATTCTAAATTTTTAAGAGCAGTTCAAAGTTTTCAAAATCAATTATATAAAAACTGTGAATTAATAATAGTAGCAGACGATTGCATGGAAACAAAGGCATTATATGATGTTCACTTTAAGGGTGAAAATAATATGAGATTAATATATGTTTCTAGAAAGAAAAACGAGATGAGTACATATATGGAAAATGAAGAAGGCCATAAATACTATAGAGGGTTTCCTCGTAGAGTAGGTGTAGGAGCTGCAGTCGGCGACTTGATTACATATATGGATTCAGATGATATGTTACTAGAGGAACACACATTACACTTGATGATAGAATTTAATAAGAATCCTCAAGCTAATTGGTGGATTAACAGATCATGGTATGATAATGAAGTTATGAAATTCAAAGATGATAAGACATTTGAAGATTCTCCAGAATATGGAGAAGAACTCCCAGATGTTGAAGGTAAATGGAACATATCTAGAATAAAGGAAGGATTAGTAGTAATGAGTCCCTGGTTATTTATGCATAGGCCTTCTCCATCAGTTAAATGGAGAGATACATGGGGTAATGTAAGCGAAGATTCAGATTTCAATACAAGATTTAGAGAAAAACACAAAGGAGGAGCTGTGATGAACAGGCCAACATACGTAAGGTGTCACTTCGCGAATAAATGGGATATCTAGTCCCTAAAAATAATATCTTATACTGCTATTTTTGTCACTATCTTGCGACAAATTCTAATATATAAGATTGAGTGGATTAAATTCCACATTTAAAATAAATTAAAAAAAATGTAACTATTCATGTCATTAATTAAAATCAAGCAAATTGACGGCTTACAAGCTGCTCTTGATCTTATTAACACCAGCATTGAATCAGGTTCGTTAAAATCATCATACACACAGGAAGACCACGGTTTTTCTGCTGGAGTTGTTATAGCGTACGTCGGTTCTAGGTGGGTGTTAGCTGATTCAAGCACTGCTAACAAGCTAGGAAGATTAATCATCGAATCTATTGTAGATGCAAATAACTTTATTGCTGTACAAGTTGGAACTATTACTGTTTCTACTTGGCCAAAGTTAGATGTATTAGTTCCAGGAGATTTCTACGTAGTAGATAACTCAGGTAACGGTACTTTAGAAGATTACGTTAATACTGGTGATCCAGGTTTTGCATACAGCAATCCTGTTTTACAAGCATTAACAACAACGATGGGTCACGTTCTTCCATGGAGACCATCGCAGTCACCAACAGACCTAATTCAACCAGAAGAATTTACACAGACTTCATTCTCTGCTGTAACTTCAGGTAATTACTCATCAACAGGACTTACACTAACGTATACTCCTTTCCAAGATTCAACAGTTCAAGTATTCTTAAACGGTATAGCACTTGACGAATCTTATAATGATAGAAACGGAGACGTATATTTCTCAAGAGACGGTGGTGCAACTGCTGTTCCTGCATCTGACTTAGATGCCGGAGATACACTTTACTGGAACGGAACTCTTGCAGGTTATGAACTTGCTGCGAGTGATCAGTTTGAAGTAGTATACGACAAAAGTAATCTAGACGACTAAAAAAAATAAATTATTAAAACATGGCAAATCCATTTATTAGTACTTCTGGTAGTCAAGGTTATCAAGGTTCTCAGGGAGCTGGCAATGAAGGTGCACAAGGTGCAGACGGAATTCAAGGTTTTCAAGGAGGCAAGGGTGATACTGGCGATAGAGGTATAACAGGTGATCAAGGTTTACAAGGTGATACTGGTTTAACTGGTGCGCAAGGTGTTGACGGTCCACAGGGTCTCAAAGGAGATCAAGGTGTTGACGGAAAACAAGGTGCAACTGGTGATCAAGGTTTACAAGGTATAACTGGCGATCAAGGTTTACAGGGTATTATAGGTGTTCAAGGTGAAACTGGTGTACAAGGTACGACCGGTGACAAAGGTGAACAAGGTATTCAAGGTGAACAAGGTCTTAAAGGAGACACGGGTGAAACTGGTCTTAAAGGAGATCAAGGAGATTTAGGTTTCCAAGGTATTACTGGAACTAAAGGTGATCAAGGTATTACTGGAACTAAAGGTGATCAAGGCGACACAGGTCTTAAAGGAGACACTGGTGAAACAGGTCTTAGAGGTGAAACTGGTCTTAAAGGAGATACAGGTGAAAAAGGTGATATAGGTTTCCAAGGTACTACTGGTGCTAAAGGTGAACAAGGTATTCAAGGTGAACAAGGTCTTAAAGGAGATCAAGGTTTCCAAGGTCCTAAAGGTGATCAAGGTTTCCAAGGTATTGACGGTAAAGTTGGTACTAAAGGTGATCAAGGAGATACAGGTGAAACTGGTCTTAAAGGTGATCAAGGAGACGATGGTATTCAAGGTATTCAAGGTTTCCAAGGTATAGTCGGTGAAACGGGTGACCAAGGAGATAGAGGTGAAACCGGTCTTAAAGGTGATCAAGGTATTGACGGTAAAGTTGGTACTAAAGGTGATCAAGGTTTCCAAGGTATAACTGGAGAAACTGGTCTTAAAGGTGATCAAGGTTTCCAGGGTATAACTGGAGAAACTGGTCTTAAAGGTGACCAAGGTGATACTGGTGAAACTGGTATTAAAGGTGATCAAGGTATTGACGGTAAAGTTGGTACTAAAGGTGACCAAGGTGATACAGGTGAACAAGGTATTATTGGTGTACAAGGTCTTAAAGGAGATCAAGGTTTCCAAGGTCCTAAAGGTGATGTTGGTGCAGACGGTGAACAAGGTATTAAAGGTGACTTAGGTAATCAAGGTTTCCAAGGTATTGATGGTAAAGTTGGTGCTAAAGGTGATCAAGGTGATACAGGTGAAACTGGTCTTAAAGGTGATCAAGGTTTCCAAGGTATTACTGGAACTAAAGGTGATCAAGGAGATACAGGTGAAACTGGTCTTAAAGGTGATCAAGGTTTCCAAGGTATAACTGGTGAAACTGGTGCTAAGGGTGATCAAGGTGATCAAGGTATTGACGGTAAAGTTGGTACTAAAGGTGATCAAGGTGAAACTGGAGCACAGGGTATTATTGGTGTACAAGGTGAAACTGGAGTACAAGGTGCTAAAGGTGATCAAGGTATAACTGGTGAAACTGGTGCTAAAGGTGATCAAGGTTTCCAAGGTATTAAAGGTGATCAAGGTATTGACGGTAAAGTTGGTACTAAAGGTGACCAAGGTGATACTGGTCTTAAAGGAGATCAAGGAGATCAAGGTTTCCAGGGTCAAACTGGTACTAAAGGTGACCAAGGAGATACTGGCGCTAAAGGTGATCAAGGTATAACCGGTGATCAAGGTGTAACTGGTGCTAAAGGTGATCAAGGAGATACGGGTGAAACTGGTCTTAAAGGTGATCAAGGCGACAGAGGTTTCCAAGGTATAACTGGAGAAACTGGTGCTAAAGGTGATCAAGGTGTTGACGGTAAAGTTGGTACTAAAGGTGATCAAGGTTTCCAAGGTCTTGATGGTATTAAAGGTGATCAAGGTAATATTGGTTTCCAAGGTGTAACTGGTGCTAAAGGTGACCAAGGTGATGCTGGTGAAACTGGTGCTAAAGGTGACCAAGGTTTCCAAGGTGCTAAAGGTGGAATAGGTGAAACTGGTCTTAAAGGTGACAGAGGTTTCCAAGGTGAAACTGGTTCAAAAGGAGATCAAGGTTTCCAAGGTATAACTGGTGAAACAGGTATCAGAGGTCTTAGAGGTATAGAAGGTGATCAAGGTTTACAAGGTGTCATTGGTATTAAAGGTGATCAAGGTATTGACGGTAAAGTTGGTACTAAAGGTGACCAAGGTGATACTGGTCTTAAAGGTGATACGGGTGAAAGAGGTTTCCAAGGAAGCACTGGAGCTAAAGGTGATCAAGGTGTTGATGGTAAAGTTGGTACTAAAGGTGATACTGGTCTTAAAGGAGATAAAGGAGATCAAGGTTTCCAAGGTCCTGAAGGTAATTTCGGTGGAGCAACATTTGAGTACAAATTTAACTCAGGTACCGCTGGCGATCCGGGTGCAGGATATATTAGTCTTAACACTGACGCTGCTGGAAATGCAACACAAATCAACATTGATGATTTAAATGCAACTAACAACGACGTTCAGCAATACTTAAGAACTATTGACGATTCTACATCTACAATCAAAGGTCATATTAGAATTTCTAATAAATTAGATGCTTCACAATATATGTTATTTACAATTTCTTCCTTAGAAGAAGTTAACACATATTTCATGGTATCTGGTAACACACTATATGCTTCTGCTGCTAATGTATTTTCAGCTAATGAAGAATTAATAGTAACTTTTGCAAGAACAGGAGATAAAGGTGATTTAGGTTACCAAGGTCTTAAAGGTGCTAAAGGTGATCAAGGTATTCAAGGTATCATTGGTATTAAAGGTACTAAAGGTGATCAAGGTAATACTGGTGCTAAAGGTGATCAAGGTTTCCAAGGTCAAACTGGTCTTAAAGGCGATAAAGGTGATATTGGTGCTAGAGGTTTCCAAGGTAATACTGGAATCAAAGGTGATCAAGGTATAACTGGTGCTAAAGGTACTAAAGGTGATCAAGGTGCAACTGGTGCTAAAGGTGATCAAGGTATTCAAGGTATCATTGGTATTAAAGGTAACATCGGTGTACAAGGTGCAGTTGGTGCTAAAGGTGATATCGGTGTTAAAGGTGATATCGGTGTAACTGGTTTCCAAGGTGCAACTGGTGCTAAAGGTACTAAAGGTGATCAAGGTATAAATGGTGCTAGAGGTATACAAGGTATAACTGGTGCTAAAGGTGATCAAGGTATTCAAGGTATCATTGGTATTAAAGGTAACATCGGTGTACAAGGTGCAGTTGGTGCTAAAGGTGATATCGGTGTAACTGGTTTCCAAGGTGCAACTGGTGCTAAAGGTGATATTGGTGTTAAAGGTAATGTTGGTAATACTGGTTTAACCGGTTCTCAAGGTTTCCAAGGTATAACTGGTGCAACTGGTGCTAAAGGTACTAAAGGTGATCAAGGTAATACTGGTGCTAAAGGAGACAGAGGTCTTCAAGGTGTAATCGGTGTAACTGGTGCTAAAGGTGATCAAGGTATTCAAGGTATCATTGGTATTAAAGGTAATGTCGGTAATACTGGTGCAACTGGTTTCCAAGGTGCAACTGGTTCAACTGGTGCTAAAGGTGATATTGGTCTTAAAGGTAATACTGGTAATACTGGTTCACAAGGTGCAGTTGGTTCAACTGGTGCTAAAGGTGATATTGGTGTTAAAGGTAATACTGGTGCAGCCGGTGCTAGAGGTTTCCAAGGTATAACTGGTGCAACTGGTTCAACTGGTGCTAAAGGTGATCAAGGTGCAACTGGTGAAACTGGTGCTAAAGGAGACAGAGGTCTTCAAGGTGTAATTGGTGTTAAAGGTAATACTGGTTCAACAGGTGCTCAAGGTGCAGTTGGTCCTAAAGGTAATACTGGTAATATTGGTGCAACTGGTTTCCAAGGTGCAACTGGTACTAAAGGTAACGTTGGTGCTCAAGGTTCTACAGGTGCTCAAGGTTCAACTGGTGCAACTGGTGATAGAGGTCTTCAAGGTGTAATTGGTGTTAAAGGTAATACTGGTTCAACAGGTGCTCAAGGTGCAGTTGGTGCTAAAGGTGATATTGGTGTTAAAGGTAATACTGGTAATACTGGTCTAACTGGTGCTACAGGTTTCCAAGGTTACACTGGTCCTACGGGTCCTAAAGGTAATGTTGGTAATACTGGTGCTCAAGGTGTAATTGGTGTTAAAGGTAATACTGGTTCAACAGGTGCTCAAGGTGCAGTTGGTCCTAAGGGTAATACTGGTTCAACAGGTCCTCAAGGTGCAGTTGGTCCTACAGGTGCTAAAGGTACGGTAGGTAATACTGGTGCAACTGGTTTCCAAGGTGCAACTGGTTCAACAGGTGCTAGAGGTTATCAAGGTTACACTGGTCCTACAGGTCCTAAAGGTGATATTGGTGTTAAAGGTAACACTGGTTCAACAGGTCCTCAAGGTGCAGTTGGTCCTACAGGTGCTAAAGGTGATATTGGTGTTAAAGGTAACACTGGTTCAACTGGTGCAACTGGTTTCCAAGGTGCAACTGGTGCTAAAGGTACTGTTGGTTCAACAGGTGCTAGAGGTTATCAAGGTTACACTGGTCCTACAGGTCCTAAAGGTGATATTGGTGTTAAAGGTAACACTGGTTCAACTGGTGCAACTGGTTTCCAAGGTGCAACTGGTTCAACTGGTGGAACAGGTGCTAGAGGTTATCAAGGTTACACTGGTCCTACGGGTCCTAAAGGTACCACTGGTTCAACAGGTCCTCAAGGTGCTACCGGTAAAACCGGTGGAACAGGTGGAACTGGTGCTAGAGGTTATCAAGGTTACACTGGTCCAACTGGTGGAACAGGTGGAACTGGTGCTAGAGGTTATCAAGGTTACACTGGTCCAGGCGGTGGAACTGGTCCTAAAGGTAATACTGGTGCAACTGGTCCACAAGGTGCGACTGGTGCGAACGGTGGAACTGGTGGAACTGGTCCTAAAGGTAATACTGGTAATACTGGTTTAACCGGATCTCAAGGTTTCCAAGGTGCAACTGGTACTAAAGGTAACACGGGTAACCAAGGTGCCGTAGGTCCTAACACGTCTAACTACAGATTATATTCTAATCAGTATGTTGGTAACACAGGTGGTGAATTTGTATACTACAATAACACTAGTGCATTGCAACAATTCTATGTAAACAGCTCAGAAGAAATGAGACTATACAGTAACGGTAACCTTCATGTTGATGGTGATGTTGTTGCATACTCAACTTCTATCTCGGATGCGAGACTTAAAGATAACGTAACTACTATTGAAGAAGCATTATCTAAAGTCTTACAATTAAGAGGTGTTGAATACGATTGGAATAGCGGTAGCAGAAAAGGTCTTCATGATCTAGGTCTTATCGCCCAAGAAGTAGAAGAGGTATTACCAATGTTAGTAAGAGAACATGAAATGCCACTAATGGATGGTGCAGAAGACGGAACAGTTTACAAAACTGTTGACTATGAAAAAATGGTCGGTCTTCTAATCGAAGCTATTAGAGAACTTGAAGCAAGAATTAAAACTTTAGAGTCTTAATTTAAACCAATCAAGATAATTTTAGAAAGGGTCCTCGAAAGAGGACCCTTTTTTTATGTGATATATAGATTGTAATAACTTATTATCTTATTACAAATAGTAAACAATTTAAAATATTTAAGTATAACTAATATTATAGAACACAATATCTAAATGGAGAAAATAATCAATCATGATACATTTAATAAGAATGTAAAATTATACGTAGAAAGCGTAACTAAAGGCACAGAAAAATATACTCTTACTGGATGGGTTGGATTAATCGGAGGCGAAGCTCTTGGGTTTTCAATGTCAAACAAACCTCTTTCCAATGAATTTACAGGTATAAGAATAGACGTAATGGAAGCATACGATAATATATTCACTAATAAGAATATGCATTTTACCCTTGAAATTCCATTAGACAAAAAATTAAACACACTGGTTATTCACACTAGTATTGGAGAAACAGCAATCGGTCCTATAGGACACTGGTTATCTTATCATTCAGGCTTTGCAAATACTTCAAAGGATATTATAGTAGTAGATAACTTTTATAATGACCCTGATCTTGTAAGAGAATGGGCTATGAACAGTGTAGACTTTTCACCTTCAGAATACCATAAAGGTCAAAGAGCAAATGAAAGATTTATCTTAGATGGAACTAAAGAAAAACTAGAAGAAATTATAGGAAAACCAATATTTAATTGGAATCACGACAGGTACGCTAATGGAATATTTCAGTTCTGTACGGCAGATCAGCAAATTGTTTATCATGTAGATAATCAGACTTACGCAGCAATGGTATATTTAACACCAGACGCACCTCCAACCTCAGGAACTGCGTTTTATAGAAGTAAAGTAACGGGTGATTATACATTCGATGACGATAAAAGAAAAACCCAAGCATACGTTGATGCATTCAAGGGTAACAGTAACGAAATGAATTTTTACGATGGATCTAATTTTGAAAAAATAGATGAAGTAGGGAACGTGTATAATAGATTAGTATTGTTTAATGCTAAAAATATTCATGCTGCAACTCAGTATTTTGGAGATGCAATTGACAACGCTAGATTTTTCCACATGTTCTTTTTTGACGTATAAAAAACAAATATAAATATGAAGATTAATATTATTACAAGGTGTACTAGAACAAGTAACCTTTTAACAATTAAAGAAGGAGTATTAAATGCACCTAAGGGAGTAACGGTAAATTGGCACATTGTATTTGACACAGGAGCGTTAAAGGATATTGACGCAGAGGTTCTTTCGAACTTAACAGATACTGTCAATGTCAAATTACATTTTGTAAAAGGTCAAAAAGGAGGATTATTATATCCAGAAGTTTCAGATATTATTAGAACCATTAAATCAGGTTGGATCTATTTATTAGATGACGATAATATTATTCACGATGACTTTTATAAAACTATTAAAGCGAGTATAAAGAATCTTCCAGTTGCGCAAGTTCATATAGTTTCTCAATTAGTTGCTGGTAAAGATTTTACAGGCCAAGAAATTAGAGTTGCTAGTCGTGAAAATACAGCCTTTCAGAAAATAGACATTGCACAAATGGTTATTAATAGGAGTATATTCGATACACATTCTTTTAGTGCAAATTATGCAGCCGACGGTTTCTTTATAGAAGAAGTATTAAAAACACATGGAGATTTATTTGTATGGATTGATAAGGTTTTATGCCACTATAATTATTTAGAAAAAGTACCATCCGCTAAAATACCTAAAATACTTTATATAGGAAAAACTAAACCAGAATTAAAGTCTATAAAATATTTATCATACGAAGCAGATGAACTAGACGTCAAGTATATGGAAGACGATAGTGAAGTAATTGACACAGTCACTTTATTTAATCCTGACGCAATTATTACAAACGGAGAATCATGGAAAGAGTTTCCTAACCTAGCTTCTCTTCCTCTTCAATTTAGAAAAAGGTGGTTTAATTCAGAATCTATTGATAACATTGGAAATACCGCGTATTCCGTTGCAATGAATTCTATTTTATCTCCATCTAACCTGGAAGATGACCAGATGATTTCATTCTTCACTCCTATATATAATACTGGTGAAAAACTATGGAACACGTACAGATCTGTAAGAGACCAGACGTATAATAACTGGGAATGGGTTTTAGTAAATGATTCTACAGACGGAGGTAAAACTTTAAAGATAGCAGAGGAGATTGCCTTAGTAGATCCACGAGTAAAGGTATATGATTTCAGAGAAAAATCAGGAGGATGTATTGGAGAATCTAAATACAGATGCTGTTCTCTTGCTAAGGGATATATTCTAGCAGAATTAGATCATGATGATTTATTAGTTAAAACGTGTGCTGAAGATTTACATAATGCAGCACAGGCACATCCGGATTGTGGTATGTTTTATGGAGATACGGCAGAAGTTAACGAAGAATGGGAAAATCAAAAATATGGAGAAGGTTTCGCACTAGGATATGGTTCTTACAGAGATGAGGAATATGAAGGTAGATTATTAAGTCCTGCGAATCAACAGAATATTAATCCTAAAACAATCAGACATATTGTAGGAGTTCCAAATCACGTTAGAGCATGGAGAAGATCTACTTATTTTGAAATAGGAGGACATAATAGAAGTTTAACAATTGCAGATGATTTTGAATTAGTTATCAGAAGCTTCCTATATTCTAAGATATGTAAAATACCTAAACTAAGTTATATACAGTTTCTCTATAATAACTCGGGCGGAAGAAACACTCATGATTTATCAAGAGCAGATATTCAAAGAAGAGTTAGAACTATAGCACAGTATTATAATGAACAAATCAACGCTAGATTTATTGAGCTAGGAATAGAAGATTGGGCATATAATGAAAGGCCTGACTATCCTATCTCAGCAGAATCAAGATATGGAGAAGAAGAGGGAGTTGCTAACGAAACATACACTGAAAAATCAGGAGTTGAAAAAAAAGTAACTAAATTACAAAAAGTAAAATAATGGGAAAATACGTAGAAATATTAGATGCAAGCAATTGGGAAACATGGTGCGACAAATACATTGATCCACTTTTAAGAAAAGGAGAATACGAATTAATAGTAGATGAGGTAGCTCCAAGTGTATTATTATTTCCTTTATTTAAAGAACAGTTTTGTAAAGATTTAATAGAACTATGTGAAACCGAGGGAGAGTGGACTGTAGATAGACACGAATTTTATCCAACAACTGATATGTTAATTAGTCAAGTATGGATGAATGAAATTTATGCTAGAGTACTTAACGAATTTGTAAGACCTTTAGGTATATGGTTCTGGACATTAGAAGGAAAGCAATGGAATTCAATGTCAGATGAAACATTCATAGTAAAGTATACTACTGAAACACAGGCACATCTTTCTCTACACCATGACAATAGCCATTTAACTACTGTTGTAAAAATGAATGACGACTTCGAAGGAGGAGGAACGTACTTTCCACTTTATAAAGCAAATGTAAATCCTAAAAGAATAGGAATGGCAGCTTTACACCCAGGTGCGATAACACATAGACATGGCGCAAAGCCTATTCATTCAGGAACAAGATACATTACTGTAAGTTTCTGCAAGATGAGTGGATAAATAGAATATGGAACAGATAAAATCATTTAACCAATTTATTAACGAAAACTTAAACGAAGATACTAATGATCTTTTTAAAGTTTATTTAGCAATTGATCCCGATTCAGGTCACAGATGGTGGTCTTATAAGGGATTTGCCAGCGATAATTTCTTTATACAAATTAATAAAGATAATTATAAAGACATTGACATCAATCCGGATTATCCTATATTGACTTATAACTCAGGAGTTGTTGAAACTCTTTTAAAAGAAGAATTAGTTAAAAAGGAAAATGTATATAATAGACCGGAATTCATTAAGCAATCTGGCTCTAAAGCAGAGTTTCATAAAATAGTAGATGGAGATGAAAATATTCCACAAACATGCCATGACGAGAAAGAAGCTCTAAAGATTGGTTTTCCATTAATTGCAAAGCCAGCTGAAGGACATTCAGGTATTGGAATTCAGGTTTTTAAATCTCAAGAAGATTGGGATAAAGCTGATCATTCTAAATTTGATGTATATTCAGAATTTGTAGATAAAAAATCAGAGCATAGAATAATTAACTTTAAAGGAGATGCTTTCTTTTGGATGGAAAGAGAACCATTAAATGATAAAGCAAAATCAGGTGATGGTGACGGTAAAGAAGAAATGAATTTTAAATATATTAAAAGAGACATTAATACTCTTCCTGAAAAATTTAAAACTCTAATAGAAAAGTTCTGTGATAAGTTTAAAGATTTACCTTATATATGTTTTGATATAATGGAAGATCAAGAAGGAAAGCTTTATATTATAGAAAGTAATTCTCAACCTGGAGTTCCTTATGATTCGACAGTTCAAATATATCGTAAAATATTTAAAGACTTTTACGGAAGAGAAGTAAACAAAGACACTGATAAAGTTTTAACAAAATTATCTAATGACTTAGACAAAAAGACAATAGAACTTGACAGTAAAAGATTCGAAATAAAAGAATAAATTATGGCATATCCAGATATGACTTGTATGCATGTGAACCTATGGGTTCATCACATGGACATTGATAAACTGTTTGACTTTATAACAGAAAGAATTAAAGAACCACCTAACTATTGGATTTCTAGGGAATCTTGTCCTTCCACTATTACAGGAGGATATGCAGAAATTAACGTATCCTATAATACATATCTTATGATAAGGCGCGTTAAAGAACACGGCCACTTTTAAAGTATTTTATATTGAAACAATTCTACCTGGCGGTGTATAGCTAAGTATAGTTAATAAACTTCCAAGTATGAATAGATTATGGTTACGATTTGCACTGTGTATTTACGCAATATTATATACAGTGTGTCTGCCACTAATCCTAGGCATAGAGGATAGTTATAGCGATTATCACCAATTAAAACCAATCTTATTTCCTTTATTAACAATAGGAGTTTCATTAGGATTATGGCTTCATCGTTCTATTGAATGGAAAATACCAGCATTTTTATTAATAATCATAGCAAGCTTTAGCGTTGCAAACTACCCTACAATACATAATATATCCGCTATTTTATTTTTTATGTCATCGACGTGGATTATGCTCTTCGATAAAAGATTTAAAATCTTTGGAATAATATCCGCAATATTATACCCAACGCTATTTATAGACACTGAACAGAATTTATTCCTATTTGAAGTGCTACAGATACCTATTCTTTCTCTTTATCATTTCTCTAGAGTAGTACACCTGATGAGATTAAAGAAGAAAATTTAAACAATTTCACATATTTAAGTATAATCTATATGGCAAAGAAGAAAACCAAGCTAGAGATTATTCACGTTAAGAAGCCTATTATAGGTGAAACTTACTATTTTTACTTCGCAGGAGGATGGGATATAGGTACACTAGACTGTACTGCAGATAAATTAACTGAAACCTATGGCCATCGATGGTTTACATTTGTTAATGGAAATTATGGAAGACAAATGAGATATCCAGTCTCTATTTATAATATTAGAAAAACTCAACCAAAACAAGAAAAAGATGTATAGTATTTCAGATTTAAAGAACATGTTATTTATCGACATTGAAACGTCGACAGCTGCAAAAGATCTAAAAGGTTACGCAGAAATTATTGGAGAGAATGCATATTCTCACTGGGAAAAGAAAGCAAAGTATGGTAGACAAAGCAAATCAGAGTATGAAGGAGTTTCAGATGCTGATATGTATATCAAGGATGCTGCCCTTTATCCTGAATTCGGACGAGTAGTAGTAATTACAATTGGACAGATCACCTTCCCAGATGGCATTACACCGACCCCTAAAGTAAAGTCCTTTTATGGAGACGATGAAAAAGAATTACTTAAAGAATTCATGCATACGATGGGTCTTATATTTAATAAGAATCCTAAGATCCAGATAGTAGGTCACAATATTAAAGGATTCGATATGCCCTACCTTATTAAAAGATCTATTATAAAGAGAGTTGAAATTCCACAGCAATTACATTTACAAAAATTAAAGCCATGGGAAAACTGTCTATTAGATACTAATGAAATTTGGAAGTTCGGTGGATGGAACGGTGCATCTCTTTCTATGATATGTGATCTTTTGGAAATTCCATCTCCTAAACAAAATATGTATGGTGGAGAAGTTTCAGAAGCGTATTATGCTGGAAGATTAGAAGAGATCAAAGACTATTGTGAAGATGACGTAGTAGGAACTATGAATATTCTTTTAAAAATGTCGGACATGGAATTAGTATTTAATAATCGGGTAGAAGCTCCGTTTTAATTTAAACTTTTTTGAAAATAAACAGCTAAAAGTTTTTTTATCTCAGATTTTTTGCTTATATTAGTATAGTAATTAAAAATAAAGAAATATGTTTGAAGACTTTGAAGACCAAAATAACGATGAGCACGATGAAATAACTCAGATTCAGAAAAAAGCAGATATGGAAAATAATCTTCATGAATTAAAAGATAAACTAGTTAGAAATAACTGGGAAATGATCTTAGAAAAAGGAGTTGATTTTAAATCAATGCAAGACAACGGTATTGAAATTGAACCCGTTGTTAGAACATTACAGCAAATGCTAGATTGGTTTCAGGAATCTGAAGAGTATGAAAAATGTGCATATCTTAAAAATATTTTAGACAATAAATAAATGTGTATAAATATATCATGGAAGAACAATTACTAAAAGTCATTGCGGAGCAACTTACTAGAATTGCAGATCTTATGGAAAACCAACAGAAAAGAGATGTGGTTGAAAAAAGAAAGAGCATCAAAGTCGTTAAGGAAGCCGTAAAGAAAAGAAAGAATGAACTACTACGAACTGCTGCAGATAGACAAGTCAGCAAGCCAAGCCGAGATTAAGAAGGCCTATCGTAAATTAGCAAAACAATATCATCCCGATACTGATCAAGGGGATGAGTCTTCCTTTAAAGAAATCGTTAATGCGTATGAAGTTTTATCTGACGAAAACAAGAAAAGAAAATATGATATTAGCATAGGACATGCATCTTCTGATAATCCATTTCATACTTGGTTTCAAAATGAAGGAGGATCTTTCAGCGATATGTTTAACGATGCATTTGGTTCTTCGTCAAAGGGAGTGGATGTCACTGTTAGAATGACAATAACCCTAGAAGAATCTTATCATGGAACTCAAAAGAGAGTAGACCTAGGTTCTAAAAAGTTAAATGTTAATATACCTAAAGGAGTCTATGAAGGTATGAAGCTAAAGATTAGTGGAAAAGGTCAACCTCATCCGGCTAATTCATCTGCACCTAACGGAGATTTAATCATTGTAATTAATTTAAAATACGATGATAGGATTATATTAAACGGAAGTGATATTTACGTAGATGCAAACGTTCCCTTTTATGACATGATTCTAGGAACAGAAATAGAAGTAAATACACCCTTTTATAAATTAAAGGTAAATGTTCCTCCAAACTCACAAAATAATAAGATACTAAGAATAAGTGGCAAGGGTTTTCCGATATATAGTATGAATACTTTTGGTAACCTTATGGTGAAGTTAAATGCATTTAATCCACCGCTAAAGGATTCACAAATAGACTTAATAAAAAAAATTAAAAAGATAGACAATGAATGATTTACCAGATTTCGACGAATGGGATAATTCAGAAAATAGAGAAAACCAAGAATTTGAAGTTAACAACAGTGTAGAATCAATTGCGTTTATTGAAAAATTAAAATCATCATCCAAAGAGATCATGATGGAATTAATTTATAAAGCTATAATTGAAGACGAAATGGGAGCATTAAAGAATAATACTCCTAAAGAAGAGAAAATTGCAGCATTAGAAACGGTTATCAAATATTTCGTAGAACAAGAAGAATATGAAAGATGCCATGAACTTAAAAAAATTATCAGGAATATATGTTAATAATTAATGTAGATAAGGGAAATATAGAAAAGGCTTTAAAACAGTATAAACGTAAAACCATTAAAACCAAGCAAATGAAAAAGGTTAGAGATGAGAAACAATATACTAAACCCTCTGCGTTAAAGAGACTTAAGTTCCAAAAAGCAATATATCTTCAAAAGAAATCAGAAGCCGAAAATAAGGACAAGTAAAAATATAATAAGATATTTTTTTACTTCATTTTACCCTAGACTTTAGTGGAATTAAATATATAAGTTGAGATTATTAATATCTCGATATAAAAAAACATACTTTGTAATGAAGGAATCTTTTAGTGATGATAAAGATGCATTGATGAGATCAAGCTATTATACTATCACAAGAAATTTTACTAAAACTATCAATAGATTTGTCGTATTCAGCGAAGGCAAGAATACGATAGAAATACCACATGGTGAAGGACAAAGAAGCAAGTTCATAGATATTATTATAGAATACTTTGAAGAACTTGAGGAGTATGAGAAATGTGATACGTTATTACAGCTTAAAAAAACGGTAATAATGGCAGGAGACTAAAAAAATTAAACTCAATGAGCAGAAACAATTCAAACAATAAATCTTCATCTAGTTCGGAAGGACCTAGAAGAAGAAGATACGGAATAAAAGAAGCAGAATTAAAAGGAGTACAATTAAGACAATCCCAAAAGAAATATACAAACACAATACTAGAGAATCAGATAACGTTTTGCACAGGTCCAGCTGGAACATCCAAAACATTTACAGCATGTTATACTGCACTTCTCCTCTTAGCTAAAAAAGAGATTTCACAAATAGTATTATGTAAACCCATCCAGGAAGCAGGTGAAAAGTTAGGATTTTTACCAGGAGATATCGCAGACAAGATAGATCCATTTATGCAATCATACATATCGAACATTACAAAAATAGTAGGAGCTGAAATAGCACAAACTCTCGTAGAGAAAGAAGTTATCGTATTTAGACCAATGGCATATATGAGAGGTGATACGTTTGACGGATCGTTAATGGTATTAGATGAGGCACAGAATGCTACGTTTAAGCAGTTAATGTTATTTGTAACAAGAATGGGTAAAGACTCTAAGGTTATAGTAACTGGAGACGTTAGTCAACATGATATATCTAAAGCCAATGTTGGTTTACCTTCGTTTACTGAATTAATGACAGGTATTAAAGGAATAGGTGTGCATGAATTTACTGAAAAAGATATTGTTAGAGCAAAGATCCTTCAAGAAGTCGTAAAGAGATATGACAAGTGGAAGGAAAACCACGAGCCTAAATAAACATTTCGCTAAATGTGTGTATAACTCCTATAAAACTTAACATGGAGAAAACAAAACACATCTTACTTAAAGGAAGCTATCATGGTGATAGAAATATTGTTGAAGTTGGCATAGATGAAGCAGGTAGAGGAGCCCTAGCGGGACCAGTTACAGTATCTGCTGTTATTATGCCACACGGATTCAGTCACCCTTTGGTTAAAGATTCTAAATTACTAAATGAATCTCAGAGAAAGGAAGCAAGGGAAATAGTATTAGACAACGCAATTGCGTATAGTGTTCAGCATATAGATATTGAAATCATAGAATCTACCAATATACTAAAGGCAACTCTTTTAGGAATGAAAGAATGTCTCAATAATATTGATAGCTCATTTGATTTTATTCTAGTAGATGGAGATCAATTTCATGGTTATGAAGGAATTCCATTTAACACAATAGTTGGTGGAGATAATAAATATAGTTCAATCGCTGCAGCATCTATTCTTGCTAAAACAAGTAGAGATATGTTAATGAAAGAATTAGACGAAGCTACGCCAGGATATGGATGGAATTCTAATAAAGGATATGGAACAAAACAACATATCACTGCAATAAAGGAAATGGGTCCATGTGAAACTCATCGCCATTCATTTATATCACATTTATTAACGACTACTTCCTCACTCTTTTAATGAGGAGTTTGTTAATAGGAATGTTATTATTCCTAGGAGGCCAGATCGGAATATGGTTTCAGACTAATAGTCAGTTTATTTCTCCATGGGCTAAAAGAAATCCAATGCTATTATCAGTTGTAGGAGGAACTATAATAAGTTATATGTTTATTAAAGCAACTGCACAGATTGCAGGATATTATGATGGTGCACTATGGCCTGGCAGATTTATAGGTTTTTCTATGGGAATATTCTCATTCGCCTTTTTAACATGGTATTTTATGGGTGAAGGTATTAATACAAAGACAATGGTTTCACTATGTCTAGCAATAGCACTAATTAGCGTACAATTATTATGGAAATAAATTCAGTTACAGTTGTTCTTACTTCATGTGGGAGAATAGATCTTTTAGAAAAAACACTAGATTCTTTTTTTAAATTTAACACATATCCCATTGAAAGATTTATTATAACTGAAGACTCTGCACAACATGAAGTATTCGATGCATGCGTTGAACTTAATAAGAAGTATGATAATTCTATTGAGTTTATGTTTAATGAAAATAAGCTAGGACAATCTAAGTCAATAGACAAGGCATACTCTACAGTAACTACGAAATATGTTTTTCATTGTGAAGAAGATTGGGAGTTCTATAGACACGGATTTATTGAAGATTCTATTAGAATTCTTTCTGCAAGTGAAAAGATATTACAGGCATGGATACGTCCTAAGAACGATAGAATTTTAAATAAAATATCTGAAAAAATATTCGAATTAAATGGAATGAAAGTTAGAGCAGTTCTTCCTGCTAGTTTTTCAACAGGGGATATGAACGAAGATGGTACTCCTATGATAGTTAAAAACTATATGGGATTTAGCTGGAATCCAGGCCTAAAACGAATTAGCGATTACAGACTATTAACTAACGGGTACACGGGAATGGTCAGAGAACATCTAGTGGATCATTGGTATAGAGATCATGGTTTTATAGTTGTCAGTTTATCTGTGAACGACGGAGACGGGTATGTTAAACATATCGGATGGGACAGAAGAGCAGGAGATCCTGGTTTTGTAGGATAGATATATAGAGTATGAAACATCTAATGACATTTGAAAAATATTACGGATACGACGATTTTAATCGTAAATGGGGTTCTCCTGAAGAAATGATGGAAGAAGTAGAATGGGTTCTTTCTCGATTACTGCCTAAAAAAGATATGGTAAAATCTATAGAAGATTCTTCTACTGACAAGGGTATTAAATTTACAGTTACTCTAAAATCTAAAGACATTATACATTTATATAAGATCAGTCAATTTAGATTTCAAGAAAATCAAGGATGGGAATATTACTTTAATAAAAAGAAGGTTAGCTTTAACGATTTAAAATCAGACCTTGAAAAGAATAACATGTCAGATTTGGAAGTATTCTTAAAGTACTTCAAGTCATATGATTTCTATTATCAATATATCGATGATGGAGGACAATATAAAGCCGCACAGAATAATAACAACTCTATTGTTAATAGGTTTAATAGCTTATCATCTTCTGATAAAAAGAAAGCTAAAAAGGAATTAGTAAAGCATTTTAAAGCTTCTTATAAAGATAAGAAAATTCTCGATTTAGTAAACTCTACGTTTAAATCGTAGCTCTTTAAAAATAACCCGAACTTATCGGGTTTTTTACTATGACTATTCATGTAGCACCACCGAGAGGAATCAAAGAAAAAGAGTCAATTCGAATCTGGCTTTCTCATTACAATCACGAAATAATATGGTTAGATCTTAGACGCAAGGTCAAAGGACCTTTACTACTATGCGGAGGAGCAGACATTGGAAAAGACGAGGAAAGAGATGCTAGAGAATTCGTATGGATTAAGCAGGCTCTAGATTCTAATAATAGAATATTAGGAATATGTAGGGGAATGCAAATATTAAATCATTATTTCGGAGGAAAGGTAGAAGATTTATCTGATGCAATTGTAGAAGACCATAAATCTGCCGACTTTTCAGAAAACATAGATCATAGTGGAAAGCCATCTCAATTTCACACAGTTGAAGACTTGAATGGTATATTAACTAACGTTAATTCAAGACACCACCAGCATTGTAATACTCTAGCTAAAAACTTCAAAGCTACACATCTTTCATATCCGCTATACTCTGTAGTTGAAGGATTCGAAGACTTAGATAAAAAGATATGGGCAGTTCAATGGCATCCTGAAAAGATGGAGTCAGAAGATAACGAATATCCTTTAGGTAAACTGTACCATAAGTTTTTGTAATAACTTCTGGTTATAACCAAAAGTTTTTTGAAAATAAACAGCTAAAAGTTTTTTTATCTCAGATTTTTTGCTTATATTAGTATAGTAATCAATCAAGCAATAATAATGATCAGAAAGAAACTTCACAAACATCAATCAAATCCTGTAATAATCGACTTAACAGGTCCTGAAGGAAATGCCTTCATGCTATTAGCCTACGCAAAAAGTTTTTCAAAAGATCTTGGAAAGGATTGGGAAACTCTTTATTCTCAAATGACAGGAGGAGACTATGAAAATCTTATTAAAGTATTTGACGAAGCGTTTGGAGATTTTGTAATCTTAGAAAGGTAATGGAAAACAAGGGTAAGAAATTAAAAGAAGTAAATTTAACATTGCAAGAGTGGCTTGATGCCCTTCGTATGCCTACTCCTGTGAGAAACAAGAAAAAGTATCGAAGAAAGAATAAGCATAAAAACAAAGAAGATTAAAAATAAACAGTAAAATGTTTTTTTATCTCAAGTATTTTGCTTATATTAGTATAGTAATTAATAATTAAAACAAACACATGAACTTAGAATCAATCAAAGCAAACGGAATTAGTTGGTATGAACCTGCAAAATCTATTATCCCACATCTTACTACTCAAATTGGAATCTTTAAAATGAGACATTCGGATGGAGATATATTAGAAAAATTAACATCTTTAGAAAATAATGCATATCACTTTGGACGAAGGTATAATGATAACGGTGATGTAGCAATTAGAATTGGTGGAGCAATCGTTAGACAAGCACAGGAAGAATACATTTATTCTAACATGGGTCGTAATTCAATGTCATCTGAGGAAACTCTTCCTCTTTTAGAAGGTATTATAGCAGCATGGTTCGATACTCTCTCCGCTTCTGAAATTGATACACTTATTATCGATGGACTTAAGTGTTGTGCAGAGACAGATCACTGGTATGAATTTGAGAAAGAATGGTAATGAATATCCATGATCGCATTGCAAGGATCGAATCAACCACTCACATCGTTAGAATCGAAGACAGTGTAGTATATCGGCAAAACGGATGGGAATTATTAGGAGATAATTTATTCGTTCACACTGAAGATAAATTATTATTCATGGACTTAGATGTAATGACTCTCGAAGAAGCATGCGACGCTGAAAGAGCTCTCACTAAAATAAAAAATAAACTTAATACAGATATTTAATATAAAATATATGGCAGCAGACTATGGATATTGTTGTATCAACATGACTCTTAAAAAAGAATCGAACATATATGTTGGTAGAAAAATGATTAAAAGAACCTTCATGGAAAAAGGTATTAAATACGCATCAGAACTTGCGGTATTGAATATCAAGGACATGATAGAAATTATCAAGTGGAATTACAAGAACGACATAACAATGTATCGTATGTCAAGTAATCTATTTCCATGGATGTCGGAATACGAATTATCTGAACTTCCTGATTATGACAAAGTGTGTAATCTAATGAAAGGTGCAGGTAAACTTGCTAAGCAATATGGCCAACGATTGACATTTCATCCAGGTCCATTCAATGTTCTTGCTTCTCCAAATGAAAAGGTAGTTATCAAAGCTATTAAAGATTTACGCCAACATGGCGAAATAATGGATATGCTAGATTTACCACAAACTCCTTACGCTGCTATCAATATTCACATTGGCGGAACTTACGACGATAAAGAAGCTACTAAGAAAAGGTTTGCTGAAAATTTCAAGCGACTTACTCCAAGTGCAGCGAATCGTCTAGTTATCGAAAACGATGACAAAACAGCACAATATTCTGTACAGGATTTATATGACATACATCTTCTTACACAGAAGACGCCTATTACGTTCGATTATCACCATCACTGGTGTTACGAAGATCCAATGCCAGAAAAAGAAGCTCTAGAACTTGCTGCTAAATCATGGCCTACAGGAATTCGCCAACTATGTCATTATTCTTCATGTAAACAAATACACGAAGATGCTACACAGGGCAACAAACGTGCTCATGCTGATTATGTATATGACCATATTGAAACGTATGGCATGGATCTAGATATTGAACTAGAAGCAAAGGCGAAAGAACTTGCTCTTCAAAGATATAAGAAAGAGTTTTTAAAGGAACTCGTTCTATCATAGATATATAAGTTATGAAGTTTATTAAAACATTTGAAGATTGGAATGGAGTTTCTCCAGAATTAAAGGCTCACGTTGAAGAAGGATTAGATCTTACTAATTCATTCTTTCGTTTAGGAAGTGATGCATACTCTAAATTGTTTGAAGAAGTAAAACAATATTGGGATAAAAACAATATTATTTTAAAGGGTCCATCCGGATGGATGGCTAAGAACCTAGAAGTAGGAACTAAAGCAGTATATAAGCCAAGAGGAGGAAATCAAAAGAATGTAAAACTAGATTCACCTGAACGAGGTGGCAATAAGAAGTTTATAGTATTTAGAAATAGTGGAAGAACTGATAAAGAAGGAAACATCATTGCTAAGAAATTAGAATGGGGAGATCCATCTTCTACTATTAAGAATGATGATCCGGGAAGAGCTGCAAATTTCTGGGCAAGACATGGTTGTGATAAAATGGAGAAGATGGATCCTACTAAAGCAGGATTTTGGGCTTGTTACGGACCTACTCTTTTTGGAAAACAAATAGGAATAAAAAGCGACCAACCATGGTAAATAAAGATTGTAAATGTAAAAGCTGTGGATGTGGTAAAATGTCAATGGATGAAATGATTTCCATGGTCGATGATCAAACACTTCCTTTTACTGAAACAATTATATCAGAAAATGTAATCATTAGAGAATTCCTACCAAATCAACCAGAACATCTTTTTAAATGGCACTTCGATGAGGAAGATAGAATTATAGAAGCCTTAAACGAAAATGATTGGAAGTTCCAATATGATAATAAGCTTCCTGTAAATCTAGAAGGATATATAGAAGTAAATGCAGGAGAGTATCATAGAATTATACAAGGTACTTCTTCTTTGAAAATACAAATAACTAAAAAATGAAACATATAAAGCTATTTGAATCCTTTGTAAACGACAAAGAAATTTCTACATGGGAAAAAGAGTTTGGTAAATTACCAATTCCTAAGAAAATTAAGGATATATCTAAAGAAATGGCTAAGGCCGGTTTTATTAGAAAAGATACGAAATCTGTTCAAGCCAAATTATGGATTGGATTAGAAGGAATTTCATGGATAGAAATGAAAGAAAAATTCGGAGACATAGTAGGTAAATTCTATGGTGGACAATTCTATCAGGCAATGACAAACCCTATGGCTGAAAAATCTGCATATTATGCGTATGAAGTTTCTAAACATGTAGAAGATCTAGCAGCGAATGATGAAAGCGTAGAACCTGCGTATTATATGATGAAAAATTACTTTAATTCATTTGAATTAAAAATCGATAGAAACATGGTATTCGATAGAGCAGTTAAAGAGCTAGAAGCCTGGATGAAACAAAATAAGATTAATACCCTATAAAAAGGGATATATAGATAGTAATTAACACAATAAAACAAATAAAATAAAAAATTATGGCAAAATTAAAATCATTTGAACAGTTTTTATCTGAGATGGATAGAACTGAGGAGGTGCAACAAGATGTAGTTGCAACAGCTGAGCCAGTTGAACAATCTGAAGAAAAAGCGGAAGAAGTTCAAGGAAACGGTGATGCTATAGAAGAAGCAGTAAACGCATCCGGTTATATTAAAGCTGGCAAATTAGGTTACAATGACCAATTCTTAGGAAGAAGATCTTTATCATGGACATTATCTGTTGATTTAGGTTTAAAAGCAACAGACGAATTCGTTGGACCTTGGTTAGGATTCGATCACGTATCATTATACGCGATTGGTAAAAAAGGAGGAACAATTATTGATGACGCTCTAACAGGTAAATATACTTATGACGAATTAAAGGCAGCTGCTGCCGATTTCTTAGGTATTAAAGAATCTGAAGAAGTAATCGAAGATGAAATAGTTGAAAACATCGAAGCAGTAACTGAATCTGGTGAAGAAGCTGGTTTACCTGCTGAAGATTTAAAAGATGAAACTGAAGTAGTTGATAATGACTGCGAAACTCCTGAAGACAAATCAGACGAATTAGAAGCTGAATTAGAAGACACTGTTGATGCTGCTGGAAATGAAGAAATTTCTGAAGCTGAAGAAACTGAAGAAGTTGCTGAAGAAGAAGCTGAAGAGGTTGCTGAAGAAGAAACTGAAGAGGTTGCTGAAGAAGCTGCAAAGGTTTCTGATCTTTTACAGGAGGTTTATGAATCATGTAAAAATGAAGCTAAAGCATGGGCAGATGATGCACATGACGAGCATACTGTTGAAACTTATATGAAAGAAAACGCTGCATTAGTTGGAGCATTAGCTGCAAAGACACTTAAAGAAATGAAAGAAGATTATTCAGTTGAAGCTTATGAAGCTGCATGTAATGAAATGATCGAAGCATATTCTAAGAAAGTGAATGAGATGAAAGAATCTGATTCAGCTGTTGGTGAGGAAACTCCAGAAGCTTAATATTAAATTAACAATATAAACTTTTTAAAGGGTTCATGTATAATACATGGACCCTTTTTATTTATAGAGTAATATGCCAAGAATTTCAGTAGACGTAATATACATGCAAATAGCATATCAAATTTCTAAACTTAGTTATGCTGAGAGAAGGAAAGTTGGTTGTATAGTAGTTAAAGACGAACAGATTGTTTCATTTGGGTATAATGGAACTCCACATGGATTCAATAACCAATGTGAAGAAACCCAAACTAGAGATATAGACAATCCTGATCATAGAGAAATTCTAATAGAAAAAGGATATGAGTGTGAAGATACATGTTGTTCTAAGCAGGTCACTAAACAAGAAGTTTTACATGCAGAATCAAATGCATTAATGAAAATTTCAAAATCTACACTTACTTCTAAAGGATCGATCCTATATACTACTACTTCTCCGTGCTTTGAATGTGCTAAGTTAATTATACAAGCTGGCGTAGAAAAAGTATTCTACTGTGAAGGGTATAGGGATTTGTCAGGCATTTCTTTATTAAAAAAGGCAGGAATTATTGTTGAACAAGTAATCGTATGGAATGAGCATTAATAAAATATTCTTACCGGAATTAAAACACTTAGAAGACTTTCTAAAAGATAATGGAAGCCACGAATTATACAGAAGATATATTCAAAAGGCTGACGCAACAGTAGGACCCTCGGCATCCCATGCCTTTATAGAGGACTTTATGAAATACTACAGAGAAGGAGAACATAATACCTTCTATATTATACCGCAGCTTAAACTTTTCTAAGTTTAGGTGTATAATAATAAAATAGGTTAAATCATGCAAACAACTGAAGAAAAAGATATTGTAAAATATCAGTGGAAAAAGGGAGATAATTTTGGTAAGGTAGTTGAGGTAGAATCTAAAGATTCTGAATTCACCTACTTCAAGAATGGATCTAAAATTTTTAATAACGTATTACCAGAATTTTTAGAACTAGTAACTGCCGAGGGATTACCATTCCCTGGAACTGAGTTTATAGGAACTACACCTAAAAAAGCTCCTGTTAAAGAAATTGAAAAAAAGGTAGAAGTTAAAAAAGCTTCTTCTCCTCTCGGTCAATTAATTAAAACTTTATCTGCTAAGAATGTTGAATCATTTCAATTAAGCGTAGGAATCAATCTTCCTAAGAAAGAAATATTTGATATGTTAGTTGAAAACTCTGAAGAAGAAAAAGATCAAATCTTAGAAGAAATCTCTAAATCAGCTGTTTCTCAAATAGAGATAAATAACCTACAAGAATTTTTAAACGAACAAATAACTGAATTTGTAACTAATTATTATAAAATATGAGTCAAGCAAGAAAATACAGAAGAGACACCTATAGACGTGCCGGATTATTAAAGGCTAAAAACGAATGGGGAAGATTCTCTGAAAAAGGAATAGCATGGTATGCTATGAAACAGGAAGAAGGAAAGCAATTTCAAGAGGCCCAGGAGAAAAGGGTCAATGATCAAATTGAAGAACAATTAGGTTCAAAGCTTAATTCATTAAAAGAAACGTGGACTAAAATAGGTTATAATAAGGAAGAGATTGATTTATTAGAGGAAGCCTTTGCAATGACTACGATCAAAGACAAAGAAACGTATAGAGCTGATAGAAAAGCAGCTAGGAAAATATACAAGAAAGTTCAACAATCTCTAGAAGAAAGATTAAATGCAGGAGATAACTCTTAAGATAGCAGATAACGGTGTAATTAAAACCGTAACAGATGATAACATTAATGCGGCTGGTGAGAAATACGAGTCGGTTATCGTTTATGATTTTGATAAAGGCACCGATGATAGATTAAATTTTATCAGGGATATCTGTATCGATGTCGGATTAGACTTTGGTAATTCAAAGCAATCTAATCAAATAAAGGTGGTTACCGAATGGGGAACTAATTACAGTCCCTCTGCCATCGAAACAAAACATAAAATCCAAACTTTACAAACTAAAATTAAAGAGTTGGAGAAAATGATAAGATGACAACAACGACCGAAATTACAATAGAATGCGTGTGGTGTAACAGTAGAAAGGAATTTAATAAATTCTGTAGAAACAACCCAGGAGAAACAGTGATAGATTTTTATAGCATTAGAAACAAGCTAGTTAAATCAGATCCCTATGACACTGAACCACATCGCTCTGTAATTGGTCTTGCAATAAGAGATTCTTTCATCAATGTTCTAAATAAGAATGCCGACTTAGAAAAAATCATTTACTTATTTAAAAATTTAGATGCAGAAACTATTGACAACTTTAAATTATTTTTACAAGAAACAATAGAACCTGATGCATCACTAAACTTAACAGTCATTAATAGAGATGATTATCCTAAAGGCGTTCTTAAAAGATTCGAAAGCGTCAAGATAATTGATCTATAATGATAAGACATAAGTTATTTTCGAAGGGTGAAAGAATTCACGCCCTCGTATCCAACACCAGATATTCTCACATCGTATTCCCTGTTTATGCAGTAATTCATGACGTAAAGTTTGATGAGGATATGCCAAGATATCAAATAAGAATTACTAAGTTTCATGATAACATAGATTTCTTAAAACGATATCTCTTCGGTATGAAGTTTTCAAAGGACTTTAATAATAGAACTACAACATTCGGTCTTACTAGAAAGAACTATAAATCTATGAAAGATTTTCAGAATCAAATAGATTCTAAATGGGAATCTTATATGATCTCGGTTGATTCTGTAATGTGTGTTAAAACCAAGACAGAGGTAATAGATCTATTTAATAATATACAAGATTTCTTAATAGAAAAGAATTTTAAAGACATATTTGAACTCTCAAGCAGGAGTGTATATTCTTCTGGCAAATATTATTATCAATCACGGGGAGTATATGCTGCCCACCTCAAGAAGTTTTTAGGAGATAGAGAACCAAAGACGGATAAATATTATGATAAGCTTTTATATAGACCACAGTCAGACGATCTGGATGACATAGAATTGTGAATATATAAAACCTAGTAAAAACATAATATTACAATATGCCATTATTTGGATTGATACCAGCGGGAGCCGCTTCGAGTTTAAAATCTTCTGTATCTGGCCTCGGAGACAAGGTTGATAACTTCTTTGACTTCTCTAGCCCGGATGGAGAAAGTGTTCCAAAGAACATAGATCCACAGAACACGATACTCGGAACTTACGATAACCCTAACACACGAAGTAGAGCCCTTTTAGTAGGAGAACCTTTAAGTAATGTTAGACCAGGGGGAAAGGCACAATATTATACACAAACAGCAGACTCTGTTGTATACTTTAAACGTGGAAAAGACGGTAAAGATACTAAAGAAAAAATAACAGATGGTGAACACGCTTATTCTACATTTAATAAATACTCTTTAGTAAACTATAGAGGTAGTTTTTTTACACCCGGTGGATCTGCTAAATCAGCAGGGGTTGATGCTATTGAATACAATAAGATAGACGAGAGAACATTAGATAATCCTACTGTTTCTAAAATAGTTGAAATTACTAAAAACAACGCGTCGAGTACAAACGGATATGGTTATATGTATAACTATGCTGATTTCGCGATGTGTAGATATAACGGAAAGATACCTAATAACTATCTATTAACTCTTAGAAGATTTCCATATCCTGTCCAAGATGATATTATTACGCCAATGGATATTGATAAAGATGGCAAGGTCCGTGAAACAGATCAGCCCGATATTGCTAGAGCGGTGACATGGATGAGTGAGGTAACTGGTAATAGTATGTCAGATATTATTAACTGGTCACATGGATATAATTGGAAAGATGAATCAGCTAGTATGCAAACTAAGCAATCTAATAATTCAAGTAGAAGAGGTGCATTTGGTCAATTCTTAGATTCAAGTGTAATAGGTACTGCAGCCGCAAATGCAGCAGCTGGTGTCGATGGAATAACAGCACAGAGAAGAAAAAACGGAGGCAGTGGATTTGACGCTATGTCAACTACATATCCTAATCATGTCTTTGGACCCGTTAACGTTATTAAAGATGTTTCATTCAGAGATCAAGGTCTTACGTTTAGTCAAGAATTTAAACTTAAATTTGAATATGAGTTAAGATCTTTTGGTGGTGCAAACCCTAAAGTATTAATGCTAGATCAACTTGCAAATATAATGGTACTGACTTCTAGTCAGGCTCCTTTCTGGGGAGGTTCTGTTAGATATGTTGGAAACGGCTCTGCTGGTAAACCGCTAGGTGATCTTAGTTTAATTAAATCCGGTAATTATAGTGGATTTATTAAAAGTGTTGCATCTGGATTAGGAGACATGTTTAAAGGAGTTGTTAATGATGTAAAAGGATTAGCAAGTGGAAAAGATTCTAAATTCTTAAATAATATATTAGGAGGTACGTTAATGAAAATGTTTAACTCTCCATCAGGTGGACAAGGAGCAGCTTCGCTATTAACAGGAGATCCTACAGGTTCATGGCACTTAACGGTAGGTAATCCCCTTAATCCTATTATGTTGGTTGGTAATTTAACATGTAGAGAAACTAACGTAACATTTGAAGGTGGTATGGGAGTTCAAGATTTTCCAGAGAGAATGACAGTTGAAATCACACTTAAGCCAGGTAGAAGTAGAGATAAATTAGATATAGAATCGATGTTTAATATGGGTAGAGGTAGATTTTATCTACAACCGGAAGAAGGAGTAGATATTAACAAGACATATATTGAAACAGCGTATGGTGGTAAAGATAAGAGAAAAGCTCTTAATTCTGAATTTAGAAAAATAGCTAACGGATAACAATGAAATTATATAGCATAGATAAAAAACAAATATCTGAGGGTAAGTTGACAATGGCAGTCCCTACTTTTATTTTCATGGAAATGGCAGAAAGTTCAGTACAGGGTGTACATATTGTGGAGGATGACGAATCATGTAGAATTGATTTAGTTTCATTAAGCGAATATGGTACACATGACCACGTTGATGCTATCTTAAAATTTAACGGGATTTCAAATCCATTTTCTATAAAGGAAGGAGATGTTCTTTATATTCCTAAAATAGATGTAGCTAAAAAGAAATGGAAGCTTACTCTTAATAAGACTTATAAAAACCCTATCAGGGAACAGTTTATTAATACGAAAAGAATGCCAGTCAAGGATGCCAATAGAATAGAATACTTAAGCAAGAAATATAATAAAGAAATTCTGCCCCCTAACATTTTACAGTCAGGCCAAACTAACATTGAAGTTACGAATGGAGAAATTAGAATATAAATAAAAATAAAAATTATGAAACGCATACAATTATTTGAACAATTTGTTAAAGAAGCAAAAAAATTAAAACCAATTAAACTTAGTGTAAAAAAATCTAGGAAAAACCCATATACATTTAGTGATAAAATGGATAATGAGGAATTATACAAATTGCACGTGCTAGCACGTCAAATGGAGTTTGCAGATGAAGAAGAAATGGACGGATATAAAGATACTGATTATGAAAACGCAAAAAAACAAATCTTTAAAATTATGATGTCAAGAGGAGCTAATCCTTACCGTCAGAAAAAGACATGGGCTGACGACTGGGAAGAAGAAGAGTACGATATAGATGAACAATTCGTAAACGAGGCTCTAAAGGTTGGCAGAGACCAAGATCTAGCTAACGAAATTATAGCAGTACTTTATGCTGAAAGAGATACACCAGAAGGTGAAGCACTGAAGGCAGCTGGAGGAATGGTAGCAGGCGGAAGTACAACTGGAGAAGAAATGTATCTAAGCAATTGGAATAAAGATTCTGTTAAAGCATTACATGGTTCAAAGGTAAGAGTTCCTGGAAAGGTTATGCTAGGTACTTTAATTGGAGTAGCAGCTGATAATGGAAAGAGTTACTATTTTGATGGTGGCGTATTCGTTGAAGGTGATAAAGACGTTAAAGGAGCTAAGGTAGGAATGGACTTTAGAGATTTTGTCGATATCCTCGTTAAAAAGAAGATCATTAACAAACCCACATATTAAACTAAAGGTAAATGCCAGTAAATAATCACATTTTAAATGTATTAGAGCATTCTTTGGAATTAGACACTATAAAGTTTGATTCGCATGATGAAGAAGAGGGTGCACAAAAGATAAGCCATGAGTATGGCGGTCCAGTTCCTATGATAGTTATTAATGGTAATTCATTTTCAGATGAATCCATTAAAAGAATGGAAATAGACTGTAGTGTAAAAATTCCAATGATAAGCGCTGTCATCCTCGATACTAAAGGTACATTTGATGCTGATAATATACCAAGAGACGGTGATGTTATTTCAATAAGAATAGCCGCTAGGCAACAAGATACGTTTAGGGATATTAGAATAGATTTCGATATAGATGAAGTAACAGGTCCTCCTGCTAACGATTTAAAAAGAGCAACTAATGGAGCTAAATACGTTTTTCAAGGAACTATGAAAATACCTACAATGCATTCCGAGGGATGTGCATCGTATGAGGGTACTTCTAGGGAACAGATTGAAGAGTTTGCTACGAACTTAAAATTAGGATTAGCAACAAATATAGATTCAGCTGATGATGCTATGAAAGCTCTTAACGCATGTCAACCTAATTTAGAATTTTTAAATAATTTAGTAGAACATTCATATATAGGTGAAGATAGTTTTCAAACATATTGTATAGACCCTTATTATAATTTATGTTATGTTGATGTTAACGCACTATTAAACTCAGAGGAAGGATTAGATGAAACATTCATAAATATGGATGTAGACTTTGATGAAGATGGAGAAGATCAAACTTCAAATAAAATAGAATCCCCAAACATACTGACAAATGCGGCTAGCATGAATTCCACTAACACCTTTATATCAAGTTACAATCTTGTAAACAATTCAGGAGCATTGGCTAAGAAAAACGGATATAAAAGGAAAATGATATATTGGGAAAATGATTCAGTAGGCGTAGTTGCTCATGAACTAGAACCACTCGCTAGTGATAACATGAAGGATATAGATGAGCCCCTGAAGGGCAGAAGAGATGAAGACAGATATACCAAAGAAGTAAAATCAAAATACGTTGGAAGGCTCCCTATTCAATCCGATGACGTACCTAATGTACATTTAAATTATTCATATTCTGCAATTAGTAATAAGCAGAACTTAGATGAAATGAATAAAATGAAATTAGAAGTAACTTTAAAAACATTTAATCCAGGAATACACCTTTGGCAAAAAATACCTGTGCAGATTATGAAATCCGGTTTCACACAAATCAGTTCACAGCAGGGTATAAATGAGGCAAAGGATGAAAAGGGATTTGAAACAGATCAAGAAGTTGAAGCTGAAAGTGTAAATGATTTAAACGCAGATCAAGTTAAAGATGAGTTTTTAACAGGCTATTATATAATAGGAGGAATTAAATATATTTATAGCCAAAGCACTGGTCTTACACAAAAGCTTACAATGTTAAGAAGAGAGTGGCCCAGTAGAATTAATAATCTGGAAGGCTAACACTAAACTAATAAGAATATATACTATATGTCAGATTTTAAAAATAAATTAGATTTTCAAAAGGGTAAGTTAGCACAATCCCCATATCAAGATCCTACGTTTCTTTCATTTGTTATATTATTTAACGTGGCAGATCATACTAATTCTCCTCTTTTATCTGGAGCCGCTGAAGAATTTTATAAAGAGCAGCTTGGAGCTTCTGAGAAAGCTACTAGAAATATAGATAGCGGTCCTAGTAATCCATTAGCAGCACTTTCTTCATCTGCGGGTCCTGCTGATTCATCTTCATCACCAACTGCTAGGTTTTATGAAGATAGATTAGACAGCCTTATTAAATTTAAGAAAGCATTGTTGGATATAAATAGAAATACCCCTTGGTTCTTTCAAGGATTACAGGGTGTTGATAGAGCAGTTACTGCGTTTGATCCTAATAATCCTTACCTCGGAGGAGATGAGGCAAAGTTAACATTAAGTTGTTTAGAATCTATTAACCTTAGAGTTTCTGGTCTTATGCACCTTTATAGAAAAGCAGTGTTCGATGAAATTAAATGGAATTGGATATTACCTGAAAATTTAAGAAAGTTTTCGATGATAGTATATGTCACTGAGGTTAGGAAGTTTCAAAATATATCTAGAATAGAATTAAGTGGAATTCCTAAGAAAATAGACTTAGCTGCTATTAAGGGTTTTCCTGGAAATATGAAGCCAAGTTTAGGAGTTAATAATGGTAATGAAGGAATTTCCGGAAGTGCCAATAGACCTTTCTTTATGTTTAGATTCGGAGAGTGTGAATTTTCATTGAACACCGGTTCTGAAATATTCGGAGATCTTACTAAAAATCCAGGCGAACAAGCTAGGCAAACTATAGAAATGACATACGAAGTCATAGATAAAATGGATGCTAGGGTTTTAAATGGAATTGTATCAGACACTATACCAGATGGACTTTCACCGGCACATGACTCTGAAGATTATAAAGCAGACGGAATACTTGGACTTTTAGGTGATAAGTTAAAAGGAAAGCTAAAAGAATTAGGAGAAAGAGGATTAGATGATCTTAATAGATTAGCAAGAGAAAAGAAAGATGAATTAGTTCAAAGTGCAAGAGATGGTATTAGGGGTAGAGTTCCTAATTTCGAGAACATATACCAAGATGCCCTAAAGGGTGTTTCTGACGGAGTAGATAATATAGGTGGAAACATAGCTGAAAATGTATTTAATGTAGATACCTCATCGACAGTTGGAGATGCTTTAACAAAGGCAGCTGCACAGTCTCTTGGTAATATAAACGATTAAAATATGTCAACTGAAAAAGAATTAAATACTGATAATCTCAGAGACACCCATTGGTTAGGAGAAGTTATCGACAATGTCGATCCTCTTAAGATGGGTAGATGTAAGGTTAAGGTTTTGGGTAAATATGATAATTTACCGGATGATGCTATTCCATGGGCAACTCCTATGAATAGAGATGCAGTAGGTTCACATCATGTTCCAAGAATAGGAGATATAGTTTCAGCTAGATTTGATAATGGAAATTTATATCATCCTGAATATTGGTTTCAGATAGAGCAGAATCTTGATCTTAAAGAAGATATTTTAGATGGTGCAGGCAATGCTGAAAATGTAATCAGTTTAGTGTATGATGCTGAAAGAAACGTAAGAATTTATCACTCAGAAGAAGATGGTCTTGTAATTACTAGAGGTCTCGGTGCAAAAGAAAGACCTATAATACAAATAGATGAAGCCGGCGATATTAAAATTTCTACAGATGATAGAATATTTTTAGATGCAGGTAATATATTTTTAAGTAATACTGGAGAACCCGGTGAAGACACTGAGCAGCCAGCCGTAAGAGGATTAGACTTAGAGACATTCCTAAGGAATTTTATTACAGACTATAAAGCACATATTCATCCGACGGGTGTTGGTCCTTCCGGAACTTTACAAGTTCCATTTGCCGAAGGAGATCACAAGTCATATCAACAAGAAAATAAATAATTATGCCAGCACAATGGTCAACATTCATAGGTGAAGTATCGGATATTCTAGAAAAACCAGAAGAGCAACCACTAGACGCGAAAGATTTTGGAAAAAAATTAGCGAAGGCATATTTAGCAGCAGTTCAGGGCAATGCACAATGTATTCCGGGAATGGCTAATCATGAAGGCTCACCGGGTGAATCTGCATTTATAGCAAGCTACGAACAGTGGTTTCATGATCTTTGGGAAAAAGGTGAACCGGTGATGGTAACCCCGGATAACGAAGAACCCCTTATAAATGAAAAAGATAATTTAATAGCATTCTTAGCGACAGCTGAAGGTGCTGCGACTAGATTAACGATTGCAGGGAAGGACAATGATCCAGAATATAACAAACTAGAAGGTGAAATAGGAGAAGGTATACAATATGAGCCAACGGAAGAGCTTGACAAGTATTTAGAAGAGTTTAAGGATGACGAAGCAGAAAACCTATATAGATATAGATATTTTGAATTCCACCGCTTAGATGGTAAGGAATCAGCTGATGAATTAGCTCGAATAACTGCAACAAGATTGTTAATGACCTTTGAAGATATCTCAGATGGAGAAAAAAGACTAGATTTTTGGAAATGGCTAGAGCGTCTAGAAAAGAATACACATTTCACTACAAGTACTACTATTATAAACGACAGAACACGAAATAGGGATAACGCTATCGCTACACTGAAGGGATTAGATTGGAACTGGAGATCATTTGCAGGATCTGGCACCGGAAATAAACAACGGTTTCATGAACTAGTTGTACAATATATAAGGGAGTCAATATTATTATCACATCCAGCCTCGACAGAATATACTAATAGTTACGGAAATACTGCAACTCGCTCAGTTGACAAGGCGAATGAGGTGGCCGTAGAAATGGATAAAGTAAATGAAATGACATATCCTTGGCCATTCGACACAACACTACCCGAGGGCTATGAAGAAATGGAACCTTCAGAAAAAATAAAGGTCAGATATCATTTTAAATTAAACAACCTAAAGATACAAGAACCGTATGAAGAGAATCAGAAAATGCCGCCTGTACTAACACAGTCATTTGTTTCTGAATTTTCATGGAACGGAAGTGATGATTATGGACAAAAGCATTCAAGGCTTATATTCGAATATGTAGATACTGAGCTAAGAAAAAAATGGCAAGGATGTCCATTAAGTACAAGTGACGAAGGCCAGGATTCTATTGTAAATATAGATATGTCTAAAACGGGAACTTTAGCTAAACAAATTAGAAATACTTTAATAGTAGAAATGGGAATTGAAGCTGCAATGTTAGCAGAAGGTGGAAGTAAAGATGATCCATATAAAGAACTTGCAAAGGCAACTCTTAAATACTGGAAAGATGCAACAATACAGCCGTTTGCAACTGGTGACCCGACACCGCCATGTACATCAATACCTGTTCTTATGGGAAAATATATAGGTGTCAGTTATGGAAATCAAAAGAAATTAGCAGATAATTTAAGAAGAGCTCTTAATTCAGGAAAGGATTCTGATAACGTGCATGATGCAGCCGAGGACGTTGCAAGTGCATTAGCATATTCTTATTTTACACATCTTAGCCAAATGAAATTTATTTATATGGGCGGAATAGCGGTTCCTTTAGTTCCTTATATTCCTATGATAGGATTTGACGCCACCGTAATTTGATATATAACTAGTAAAACATACATTAACCCTTTTAAAAACAAAGTAAATGTCAACAAAGACAACTCAAAAACAAAAGAGAGCTAGACTCTCAGCGACAACTCAACTAGTTGAAGCAAATCAAGAAACAGAAGTTAAAGTAGAAACTTCATTAAACACACCAGCTCCAGAAAAACCAACTCCCGGTCCAGATACAAATTATATGGATGAAAACGGAGAATTCATGTGGGACCAATACGAGGCAACATGTGTAACTAAGCTTAGGAAACCCAATCCACATATTAAAGCACCTAAAGGTGTAAAAGTATATAGCAGAGAATCATACGCTCAAGAACTATTTGACATAATGGAAGGTCATTCATTGACCTCTAACACAATATATTCTTTACAATTAGGCGCTAGTTATACAGGAAAAGTATATGCAGTTGATTCAGAATGGGCATCAATTGATGTAGGATATAGAGAATTAGTCTATGTAGATTTATCAAGAGAAACTGTAGAAGTAAGAGAACTTTTAAAACAGGGAGTAGAAGTTGACGTTCAGTTAATCGCTGACACTTCAATGAATGTCAAAAAATATATGATAGGTTCCGTAACTGAAGGTCTTAAGACTAAGGTTATTAAAGAAATCGTAGCATCTATTGACGATGGAAATACAGCATACAGTGGTGTTGTTGCCAAGATGATTCCAGGTGGAGGATATATGGTGCAAGTTCAAGGCATTGATTGCTTTATGCCAGGCTCATTAGCAGGTGTAAATAAATTACACGACTTCGAATCAATCATTAACACCGAAATGTATGTAGTACCTGTTAGTTATTCAGAAGAAAAAGGAACTGTTGTAGTTTCTCACAGAGCATACTTAAGAGCTCTTATTCCTAATACACTTAAAGAAATACAAGAGGACATTACATCTGAAAGAACAGGTCATGTTACAGGCTCTGCAAAATATGGTGTATTTGTTGAATTTGAAGGATGTTTAACGGGTATGATTCACGTTAACGACCTAGACACTGAGACATCAAAGGCACATAGAGATAGATCTTTAGAGCCAGGAACAGAGATCAAGTTCTATGTTAAAGAAGTTATTAATGAAAGAAAAATTACGCTTGTTCAAGGTTCTCCTGCTGAGAAGAAAGTAGATCCATGGGAAGGTATTTCTTCTAGATATACTAAGAAAACCGAAGTAGTTGGTATTGTAAAATCTACTAAAGATTATGGTTTATTTGTAGAAATAGAAGAAGGTGTTGTAGGACTCTTACATATATCGGAATTCCCTGATAACATAGATATTAAAGATATATCTAAAGGTGCAGATATTACTGTCCAAGTGATCAGAGTTGAAGAAGATACTAGAAAAGTATTCCTTAAACTATAATCAAATCTATAATTTAATTGAAAGAGCCCGATCACTCGGGCTTTTTCACGTTATAGTGTATCTAACAGAGATATATAAACCAACTTAAGTTATACAATTACGTAAATGAATAATATTAATAATTCAGACATATTAAAGAATTCGCTACTAGGCGTTGAATTTGAATTCTATTCTAATAAGGATATCGATACGACTGCTAAAGAGTTAGCGGGTCTTTTAGGTAAAAAGATTAGAGTAGAAGCAAAGGCGCATAGTGATTTTGAAGTTACAAGAGACGAGTTCAAGATAGAACCTGATATGTCAGGTGGTGAAAAACTGATGGAACTCGTAACAGGTCCACAGCCTTATTATTCTGCAAGAATGATGATCATCAAAGTATGTAAATGGATAGAAGAAAATGGATATACTAATGATAGAAGTTCTATTCACTTAAACATATCCTTTGATACAGATAAAATAGAAAATAAACACAGAATATCTAAAATGAATGTTCTTAAATTTATTTTAGATTTTAAAGAAAGTCAAGTCTTTAAGTTTTTTCCTGAAAGAAAGGATTCTGCATACGCAAAATCAATTAAATTCGTTTTACCTAAGTCAGATACTTATTTCTACGATGGATTAAATATTACTCCTAGTAATTTCATATATCCTGATTCTAAATATTACGGAATTAACTTTGAAAAAAGACATAAGAATTATTTAGAATTTAGATATCTTGGCGGAGAAGATTGGGAAAAGAAAACTTCTAAGATTCTACAAATGCTAGATCTTTTTATAACTCAACTATGGAATAGCACGAGTAATGTTCAATTTAACAATCTTAATTCAATAGAGCTTAGAAAAATTCTTGCTAAGAATGAAAGAATTATAAAGGCTAGAAGAGATTGGAAATCTATCAATGCGGGATGGAATAAAGATGTTAAATTAACGGTCGATTTAAATGACAATGAAAAGATAATAGATTTACACTGGCCTAATATTAGAGAAAGAGTTCTTAGATTATTTACACACGGTGAATTAACAAAAGGACATATTAACTATGATGCTGACAACGGAACTATTCAAGTAGAAGGTGGTAACTTATCATATTGTGTAGAATTAGAAGGATATGAATTTATAAGATGTTCTTTGAGAGGAGAATTTACAAATTGTGATTTCTTTGGATGTGACATAAATGGATCCGATATACATACATGTAATTTCTATCAATCTACACAGGTTAATTCATCTAAATTAGAAAGTTCATACGTTCATCAGTCTTGTATATTAAAGGACTGTTACATATACGGAAATGGAATAATGAAAGGATCAATGCAAGGTGGTATATTTAGAGATGGTAAATATGATAAAAGAACTGCAAAGTTCGACAACACCGAAAAAATACTTTACACTGAAGTTTAAAAATAACTAAAATAAAATGAGTGATAATATAATAGGTAATGATAGCAACCAACAGGCTCCAAGCTGGGATAATCCTACATGCTTTAATAACTTTGTAAATGAGTTGGCATCGGAAGTGACAGGGTCATGTATGATTCCTATGAATCTCCCAAGGGCAGAAGTTGAAAGACTTGTTAAAAGAGCAAAGAAATGGTTTTATAAGAATTACGAATATTCAATGAAAGAAAACTTTATGGTTTTACCAAAGGAACTCTTTACAACACAATATTTTAAGAATAAAAGATCGTTCACACTACCTAAAATGGATCCAGTTACCGGTGGTGGAGAAGTTTATTCAGTATATGGATGTTTTGAAACAGGATCTAAGTATGCAGGTGGTTCAGATATTAGATTTCAAGAAGGAGATTTTGCTATTGAGAGAATGATGTACCAGGGTATGTTTAGTGGAGATGGTGTAGTTGATGCCGCAGAGAGCTTACAATACTATGTGGTTAATGAAAGTTTCTTTGATATGGCTAGACAGATCTTAGAGAATCCTATAGGATTTCACTATAATCAATTAACTCATGAGATTAAATTTACAGGTGAAACACCTAATAGAAATATTATATTAGAGGTATATGAAACTATTCCTGAATGTGCTCTTTTCGAAGATGAAGCATTCTTTAGGTATTGTGCTGCTAAGATTAAAATTTCACTAGGTCAAAAATTAAGTATATTTGGATTTGCTTTACCTGGTAATATAGAAGTAAACGCCGATGCAATTCAAGGTTTAGGTGAAGGAGAATTAGAAGCAGTAATAGAAGAAATAAAATCAGATGAAGGCACCGATTGGATGATGCATTCTTAATAGAATATATAGTTAAATGGAGTTTTATATAAAAGCACAAGGAGATCCTGGTTTTGATCCAGCTAAGTTAGAAGTTAATTCTGAACTGGCTAGGCTAATGACACAGATAGAAACCATTCTTTTTACAAGAAGAGGTGATGTATTAGGTGATCCTGAGTTTGGAGCAAATTTAGAAGATTATGTTTATTCTTTAAGCTATAATGACTATTTATTAAAAAAAGTAGTTGCCGAGCAGATTTTTAGATATGCACCCTTGGCTAGAAAATTTAACGTCACAGTAGATGTTGACTTCACAAAAGAAGTTGACAGGCATGCCGTGTTTGTAGACATACGAATTGATAATAGGTATCAACTAGGAGTTTATGTATAATAAAACTAATAAAATAAAAAATGGCAGATAATAACTTTTTATCAACATCTAGAATTAAAGTTGGAGAAATGATCGATGACGTAAGATCCTATATTACTAGGGTATACGGCGAGGTAGAAGGAGCATTCACGACAGCTTCACCCTTTTCACAATTACTTGATGTTATTTCGCAAATAGGTAGATTAATATTCTTTTACATAGAAGATGCTACTGTTGAACAGAACATACTAACAGCACAGAATCCCGAATCAATATATGGTTTATCAAGATTAGCTGGACATGATTCATTTAGAGGAGCTGCCGCTTCTGGTGAATTAAGATTAAGACTAGGTGTTTCTAATTTAGACGACATTGCAGGTGATGCATTAAACATTCCAGCAAATTCTATTATAGAATGCAAGGATAACGGTCTTAAATACACTCTAAGAACTAGCAACGATCAATTCAGGTTAGAAAAATCAAACTCAAACTACATATATGTTCCTGTTATACAAGGTGAATACGAATCACAGAATTTAACATCAACTGGAGAATCCTTCCAATCCTTTAATGTTATAACAAAAAGCATGGTGGATCATTCTCAAGTTAGAATAAAGGTTAATTCTAATCTTTGGTCTAAATACGATTCTTTGTATGATATGAAAAAAGGAACTCAGGGATATCTTGTCAAGACAGGTATTACAGGAGGTTTAGATATTTATTTTGGAAATGGATCTTTTGGTGAAATACCGCCTACAGGTTCTACGATAGAAGTGGAATATTTAAAAATAGCTGGTTCCATGGGTAATTTAAATGGTAGAGCCGATTTATCCTTTTTATTTAAAACAGAAGGTACGGATTCTTTAGGAAATACACATGACTTAAATGAAATGTTAGAGTCTGAATTTACAGTTGCCCCAAAAATGGGAGCAAATCCTGAAGATATTCAATTAACGAAATTAATTGCTCCATTACAATCACACTCATTTGTGCTAGCAACACCTGATAATTATGAGCATTTCTTATCAAGATATGGTATGTTCTCTTATTTAGATGCATATAATACAACGGATGATGGATATTTAGATGATGATAATGTTATCTATCTGTTTATGTTGCCCAACACTCTCAAAAAACTACAAAACAATAAAGATTATTTTAATTTAGATACATCTGAATTCTTTTTTACTGAAATAGAAAAAGAAGGTATCTTAGGTTTATTAGAAAAATCAGGAAGACAAATGGTCACTACTGAAGTAAAGATAGTTAATCCAGAACCACAATTTTTTAGAATGGATGTTAAGGTAAGATACTTTGAAGGATATAGTAAAGCTAACGTTGCGACAGAGATTAGATCTAAGATTGCAGAATACTTAATTAATATAACACGAAGAGACAGATTACCTAAATCAGATATCGTTGCAATTGTTGAGGCAATTGACGGCATTGATTCAGTTAATGTTAAATTTACTTCTGAAAAAGAAGAAACAGCAAGAAGACTAGGCTACTATATATCTGAGACAGTTAATGTTACTCCATCTACTCCAGTATTAAAGGACGTTGGTAATGGTAAACAAAAGATGGTTTTCTTTAAAAGAACAGTAACTACATCACAGGTCAACTTTGAACCGGGAGCTGCTCTTCCTGAAAATGTAATTAATCTAGATTCATTTGGAGATATTATTTTAGAACCTGAAGAAGTAGCATTGTTCAGAGGTGGATGGCTAGATAGCGATAATGCAATGGTCGAAGATTCTGTCAAGACAGGTGAAAAGGCTGCTCTTTCAATATACTTTGATGAGCCAGCGGTCAAGAATTCAATATTTGCAAAAGTTCAAGCTAAAAATAGAAAATCAATATAATGAATATTTTTAGTAAACTATTTAAAAGCAGAAGGAAAAGAATATACTCTATTAGAGAGACCGTATTTGATGATAGAAAGAATCTAGGAAACGATTATAGAAATAATATCTTAAAGAATTCCATATCTAATCATATATGGAGAAATAATCAAATGAACGATTTCGTTAATTTTGTTCAAGAGATATTAGCAGATTGGGTTGATTCTGTAAACTATTTAAAAGTTTATAAATCATATACCATGAAAAAGAACGATAAAAAAATTAGATAACAATGTCATATCAGAATCTTAGATTTTTTGATAATAATTCTAATGAATTAAACTTAGACTACGACGGTACTTTAGGTTATTCTAAGGGAACTATATTTCTACCTGAAATATCAACGGGCCTATATGAAACTTTAAACCTATATGTGTTAGAAGAAGTAAGGGATGAATTAGATAATCAAAGGTTTGTACATCCCATATCAGTTGACGCAAATAAGAATACACTTAAATTTAAATTTACCACGGAATATGGAGAAAGTACAGACATATTTCTTTATAGTGGTAAAATGAATAATGGTGATTATGATGTAAATGTAGATTCGTTTCAAATCAGTGAGATGAGAGACAATACATTTTATAATGGCATTGATGCAAATGGTTTTAAACTAGTTCCATTAAATGCAGCAGCATTACAGCCACAGGCATGTCTTGCTAACATCGCACTGAGTTCAGAAAAAGAAGGATTTCATATTAGAAAACTAGAAGTTTATGCTACTGAGAATGGAACTGACGTAAAGGTTGCAGAAATTAAAGTTTACGGTGAAGTGGTTGGTGAAGATGAAAGACTGAAAACCCTTTTAACCAATATGGCACTTAATCTTACTGAGATGGATTATTTAATATTTAGAGATTCTGATATTAAAGATCTTGGTGTAGATTATAAATTATTAAATACGAAGAGAAAGGAACTTTTATTACAGGCTTCTACTATTAAACCGTTTATAGGAACATATAAAGCCCTATTAGGCGTTATAGATTTCTTTGGATATAGTAATGTAAGTCTTAGAGAATATTGGTTAAATATAAATGAACAATCTGAAGGTTTTGGAAAAATGATAGTTGTTCCTGTTGCTAATCAAACTGAAGTTGGTTTTTTAGCAAAGAAAAGTAAAAATACAAATCTTCCTAATTCTAATCAAAAAAAGACTTCTAGGTTTTCATTAGCGTATAGACTAAATATTCCTACTGGAAAACTAAATGAATTTGATTTACCAGAAGTAGAAGAAATTTCAGACTTTTCGCCAGACGAAATTTTAATAAAGTTATATGCTTTAAAGCGTAAACTACAGAGAGAATATCTACCTCTTAATGCAAAGATCGTGGATATTACAGCAGAGGGTGATTACTTCGACGGAGTAAATCAAAGAGTTTGGAATAATCAACACCAAATACATGCACAATATGCTGGACAAGACGTACATTATGATATATTTCCAGATGTTAAATCAATTTATATAGAAGATCTTAGGAAAGTAGATTATAGACTAGAAGGTCGTAATCAAAAGATAGAGGTTTTTAATAAAACAGAAAGAAATGAATTAGAAGATTCTATTAGATCTTTCTATACAAGTTGGCATGACGAAGATATGTCTTCACATAATACGATGGCAGGAATTCCTATCGGAGCTCCTATTATATTAACAGGAACTTCTCTTAAAGATACATGGGATGATGCAAATTTTACGTTCATAGATGCAAACGACACTGACGATGATGCCAATGTTTTACATTCTCCACTCGGACAACCTCCATACATTACCCTGCAAGATCCTTTCTTAACATGGGATGATTGGTGGAAAAGAAGTGTATATGAAATTGAATGGATAATTAAAGGTCCTAGAGGTTACTCTAAAAATATTAGAGGATCCATTGACAACTGGTACACATTACCAATCATACTTCCATATATAGGTGAGTATACGATTGATGTTGCTTTTTGGGATTTGTATAATGTTAGAAGCATTAGTCACAATGAAAAGGTAATAGTTAAATCTAAGAACGTTGAGGTATATGGAATGTATCAGAAACTTACACCTGAATTAGATTGGGCAAATTATAAATATCAATGGGATGAAGCAGGTTCTTCATGGGAATGGGGTAGAGAAAACCTAAATACCGTCGAAGAAAGTATTGCTACATATTACATAACCCTCGATAGAGCTAATTATTTACACGATGAGGAAGACGGTAATGAATTTTCAATAGTAAGAAGATTTGCTGATTCTACAACTCCGACTGGATTTAACGAAACAACAGGTCCATATCAGTGGAAATCACTAAGAAAACAAATATGGAACGATGGTCCTGAAATATGCTGGGATCAAACTAGAGTCGGACCTGATTTAAATTCTTCTTTTAAAGTAGAATTAAACGGTGCTAACAATGGAACTATATCTATTTCACAGTTAGATCCCTTTACAGATCTTGAAATAGTGGAAGCATATACTCCAACTGCAACATACCCTACATCCAATACTGACTTTGTTGCCTGGGAAAATTTAAAGGATGAATTAAATAATTTAAATCCTAATCAATACCCTATTTTTACTAAATTCAATTGGAATCCGATATATAAAGATATTGACGGAAATATAATAAACAATTTTGATGGAGCAGATACGTGCGATTATATGCTAGTAGTGTCTAAACAACCTAATCAAGTATATGATTTTTATAACGTAACGACAACCACTGGGATTATAGATCCTGCTAGTTTTGTTAAATATCAGGCGTACAATCCTAGTTTTAATGACTCTTATGTAATAGACGATCACGGTACTATAAATCTATTAAATCATATGACTTTTTCTTATGACTTGACTAAAATGCCAGGTATAATAAATCAGAAATGGAGATTGATAAATAATAGTGTAAAAAAAGAAGATATATATTATGATAATCAGTGGCTGACATACTTATTTGACACAAAGGGAGAGTATAGTATTGAGCTTGAATTAACTGATTTGAACGGAAATAAAAACATAACAAGAAAAAACATCTTAACAATTAAATAAAATGGCAAGTATTACAACAATTTTAGGAACGCACTCACTTTCTTCTTCGAGACTTACTATCAATAACAATTTTGATAATGTAAATGATGAATTAGGATTAATTGCAAATGTTCTAGACACGACAAGTTCTACGTTATCTTTAACTGGAGCTATTACGGCAGGTACACTGTCCGTAAACACAGGTACATTAACTACATTTAACGTAACCGCATCTTCATTAGAAGCAGGTGTCGAAGCTACGTTTAAAGAAAATGTTATCTTAGAAAAAGGATTACAGCATTCTATTGCAGACACTGTTAATTTTCCAACTGGAAATCCAACACTAGGAGCTTACATATATACTGGATCCACGGATCTTATATTAGGAGATTCTAATGCTGGACAAACTTTAACTATAATCGCATCAGCAGCATTTGCTATAGCAAGTGCAAGTTTAGCGAATATACATGGAGTTACAACTGAAGTAACCGTTTCACAGAATGGTAGCATTAGTTTGATAGGAGGCATTAACAATAAGTGGTGGATTACAAGTTCACATAACGCTATAATTTCGTAACATAAAAATAAAACAATAGATTAGATGGCTACACCACTAATAAGGATTCCACAGGAACAGGGAGGTACGATGTATGCTTTTGCTAACTCAGCAAGGGATTTGACGCGTGCTTATTATAATCCAGATATTAATTTTGAATTTTCTAAATTTGCATTGCTAGACTTGCCAGTATATGCAGATGCTAATTTAAGTGATCCCAATGACCCTAGTACAGGACCTAACTATATTAACTATACGAATTTATTCGAAGGAGGTGGTGGTGAAAATGCTAGTGCTTATAGCGACATAGCACATGATGGTAACGGTAATGTTCATTTCGCACAGACTTTTCAAAGTTACGCACTTAATTTAGAGAACATGTTACTTAACCCTGAGGTTAATGACGATTTTGATGATGTATTGTTTCAAAGTGATGCAGAAAAAATATTCTTTAAATACTTATATCATATAAATGCAATAAGAGTTAGAACTGCAACTTCACAAGAAGTTTCAACAGGATATTCTAGAATGATTGAGTTAGATGATTCTACTCAGTCTGGTTCTGAATATAGTCAAGTTATAAAATATATCGGAAACATCGATGTAACTAACGATAAGAATTACAAAGGACAACAATATAACGAAATATTTGTTAATGTTCCTTCTTCTGTAGGATATACCCCTGAAGTTTTATTAGAAACATCTAAATTTAATACTAATAATATTAAGTTTGTACCGGGTTCTGAAATTGAAGGAAGAACAAGTGATGATATTCATCCAGATCCTTTCTTAAGTTTAGAATCTTATGCAGATCAATCCGATGGAACTTATAATACAGATGAAAATGAAATACCCACGTTTGGAATTGATTTTAATGCAAGTGCATATTCAAAAATCATAAATGATCCAAAACTAAATTCAGTATTAGATTATTCTAAAAGAGGTGGAGATTTTAGGTTTAACGCTATTTTAGTATACTATGACATCTACTCAAAATCCAATATTGGAAATAAAGCGACTAACCTATATGGTATAATTTTATTAGATAACTGGAAAGAAGATACGTCTAATGATGGATGGTATATTCCAGAATTAACTAAATACAAACCGAATGAGGTTACGGGTCTTAATGGTAATGCATTCGCACTTAAATTAAATCTTAAGTTTAATTCTGCCCTAGATAACGTAGGAATAGAGAAGAATATTAATGATTATTCTACTTTCTCAATGGATATTTTCTTAGACACGACCAGTGCTTTAGAAAATGCGGTTCAATTATTAAGAGATGCTAATACAAGATACAATGATATTTCTAAGAAAGTTGAAATGTTAGAAAGTTTCTTTTTAAGTTCTGAAAGTTTACAAGGAATATCTAAAAGATTAGATAATATAGAGCAAGATGTTGAAAACGCTACTCTTAATTTCCAAGATGAAAGAAGTCTTTTAGACTTGATAACAAACACCAACTCTAGGTTAAATCAGGTTATATCTGGTGTAATCCCGGCAGAGATACAATATAATACAGACGTTCTAGAATCAGGTAACACAGGAGTCTCTATTGATAAATCAAGTAATGGTAAAGTTAAAATTAGTTGTGTAAATTATGGTTATTCTTTAGGACAAGCTTATGTATATGACACTGTAACTTCTGCTAATGAAAGAGAATTATCAGCTGATTCTATGTTTTTACCGGATGAAGCTGGTACAAAGGCAGTATGGCAAAGACTTAAAGAGTTTGATAATTTAGTTAGAATATACACAGACCAATCACAGAGCTTTGATTCTAACCTGAATATATACTTAGATGATACAATAACAAACTGGAAAAAAGGCCAAGTTGTTAGAGTAACTTTTAAAAATAAAATAAAAAACTTATCAACGCATTATATAACACTGTGGACTGATAAGAGTAATGGATGGTCGCAGAAACTTTCTATTTCTTTATCGGACTTATTATCTAATAAACCATATATTGAAATAGTATGCGTAGATCCAGTAAATAAAACGTTTGAATACGATATCTTAAGATAATATGAGCGCTAGCAATTCCATATCACATTTACTCGAACAGTTTCTAGAATTAAATACTAATTCACTAGAAACTTTCGAACGTATCAATGAGGCTATTTCAACCGACAAAGAAACGGTTACAATAGATTTATTCGATAATCGCACAGGAGAAATGACTGCAATTCAGATTCCAGCATTTGGATTTTTGAAAAGAGAAATTGAAAGAATTGATAAGAACATGACTGCGATTAGCGGTTTAGATACTTCTAGTGCAAACGTAAAACTTAAAGATGGATCTTATAGAAGAATACATACTTCTAAATTAAAAGGACCTTCCTTACCTATAAAATCTCTAGCGACTCCTAAGGAATTCAACACTCAATTAAATGATTTCTTTGAAGATTTCCTAAATCCTTTATTAACTATTAGCCTAGATGTTAAAGGACAGATTCCAGTAGATACTGAAAGAGTTTATACTGAAAGATTTATATTCGATCATGAAGACCTAGCATCTACTGAATCTTTTGATGAAGTTTTTAAAGGTCAAAATGATGTTAATTATTCTAAATTTATTTCTAAAATAAAAGAAGATGGTTTAAAATATAGAATAGATGCAGAGACGGTAGATATGCCAATAAGATCTATTCAATACAATGGCCAATTAGATGTATTAAAAGTAGAAAATGTTCAAAAAACCTCTTTAATAGACGGAACTAGTCAAACTAAAACCGTAAAGGTTTACACTCTAAATAAATTAACGTATTCAGACTCTAATAAAGAGATGAAAGATACTGAAACTCTAAAAATTGGAGATTCATTAGTAGTAAATACATCTGAGTACAATACAAGATATAAAGTAACCTCTATTGATTCTTCATCTTCACAAGTTGAACTATCTCTTTTAGAAGGTTATGCACCCATTAAGATAGCAGCAAACGCTCTCGCTATTTACAAAGACATTGATGTTTCCGTTTCTATAGATATTAAAGTTGGATTTAATGAAAGACAAGTTGTCTTTGTTAAACCAATTGATCCTATCTCTAAATTACCAGCTACTGATTTCTCACCAGGTGTTGCATTCTTTTCGAATGAACTTACTATTCAAAATGAAGATGGTATAGTTACTACACTTGCTAAATATTATAAAGAAGAAGTTGCTGATTTTGGTCAATTTATTAAAGCACTTAAGGTTGATTACATTCCACCTGCGTCAGAAGGTCTAATCCCAGATGCACCTGTAGTAGAAGTAGATAACTTTAAAGTAACACAAATTAATAAACACCTTACTCAAAACGCAAGCGTTGAACAAGTAAAAAAGATTAAATCTGATAAAGTTAAAGCTAAAGAAGTTATTAAAAAGCTTGACACTACAATCAGAAAGAAAAGAAAATTAATTGCTACTAAAAAGTTCTCATCTAAAATAGAAAGAAATAGAGAGAAAAATGAATTAGCTTCTATTATTAGAGAAAAGTCAGCTGAAACTAAAGTATTCTCTTCTAGCGTTAGTCAAATTAAAGCGATTGCAGAATCAAATGAATTACCTAAAGTTAATCCTAAATATAGGGTAAGAGGTTTTTGGTCTATTCCAGAGCCTAAAAAAGTTGGTGATGAAATTTCACAAGAGGTGGTTCAGTTTGTTGCTAGATATAGATATGTTTCAGCGACGGGTAAAACATCTGTAATAGAGCAAATTAAATTTAATAAAAAAACTGCTGCATTCTCAAACTGGGTAGAAGTTAAAGGTCCTATTAGAAAAAGAGAAAAGCAAGCAGATGGTGGATATAGATGGATTCTAGAATCTGAAGAAGATTCACAAGCTATTAATTTTAATTCAATAGATTTATCTATTCAACCGGGAGAGAAAATAGAAATGATGATTAAATCTGTTTCTGAAGCAGGTTTTCCACAAACTCCAGTAGAATCAGAATGGTCAGATATTATTACTATTCCATTCCCTGAAGGAGAAATATCATCAGACGGTGCAAACTCATTAATAAACCAAAACGACTTAGATAATGTTAAAGTTGAAATAAACGATGATTTAGAATCACAAGGATTATTTACACACCTTGATAGTGGATTTACAGCAGGAGATACTTATTATGCACATGCCGCAGATGCACTAGCATCTGGCTTTTTAACAGGAGAACAGAATCCTATTAGTGTTTATGATAAATTACTAGAATTGCAAAATCAATTAGAAAGATTACAAGCTAAAGTTGAAGGTGCAGTCGGTGAATTACAAATTAAAATTATTGACGAAGATGGTGAAGTAACCTTAGTTAAAAATAATTCTACTGCTAAAATATTTGCAGGATATTATGTAGATGAAGCTCCTACTGATGAAACTAAAGGATATATCGTTACCAAAAATTATAGAGTAGAACTTCATAATACTAAAGCATCTGATCTGGAATTATGTGCAAGAATTGTTGGAAATCTTAAACAACCTGCGTATGTATCTTCATCACAACAGGAATACGGCCTAGGTCTTATAGACTTAGAAACAGCTAATCAAAAGCCTGGAGCCGATGCAGCACCAGATCCTATGATAGCAAACGATGCGTATTATACAACAGAGGCACAATATGATTTAGTTCCTGTTGTTTATCAAAACCTTACAGGAGATGGAAATTCTTACAATCATTTTGCTGGCGCCCCAGATCAATCATCGCAATTAAATGGACAATTTATTTACTCTAGATATAGAAACATAGCTAATAATGGTGATCTTTATTCAGTTGTAAACCCAGATACTGATACTAATAGACTTTCTAACTTAACAGGAGTAAGCAACGCAGAATACGGATTGACATTCGACATGGGTAATACTCCAGTTGGTTCAATTACAGGTAGAACACATTTAAGAGATTTTACAGGTGTGACATTGAGTCCATGGGCAACTGCTAATCTTAACGGAGCTAACGATTTTATATGGAATGGAACATATTCAAACCAAAATGGTGCCACAACTCCTTCTCCGGATTCAGTTCCTATTTCAACAATAACGGCTGCGACATACGATTCGGGTCTTTTTCTATCTAAGTTTCATCCTCTTGTGGTTGATCCACCTGCGACTGTCGCAGATCAAATGCATTCTATCGATATAGTTTCGTCCGGAGCAGTTACAATGCCTAAATACGCAGTTAAGAGATCTAATGATAAAGATGGTAAAATACAAACAGCATATCAGCCTTTAACAATTACATTTAGAGATGATCCAGAAAGTGGTCCAATAGACTCAGCCGGCAGTATAATTGGTAGAAAATCTTTAAAAAATTCATTTACAGAAGATGATCAGTTTTTATTAGGTGGTCTTTCATGTGGTTCATTCCTATATCTTTCACCCATAAACCAAAATAGTTTATCAGTAGATGGACCTAATAAATATGGTAAAAAAATAATCGAAGGTGGAAGTCAAAATGCAGTGTCAGTTGACATGGTATTCCAATATAGAATGACGGATTACTTTGGAAAAGATGATACAGGTAAAGGTAGAGTTGCCGGAATATATGGAAATACATTTAGCAATTTAACATATTCAAAGAAAATTGGGTTAGACATTATAGATTCATATAAAACTGAATTTAGTTTCGATATAGAAGTTTACGCTAAATACAGAGCAGTTGGTACAAATAAAAACAGTATTAATAAAGTGATGCTGACTAATTATAGAAGCTCTATTGGTAGTGGTAGTAACTGGTGGTGGAATAGAAGAAAATTCTTTAGCGGATATAACGATTTTAGTTCATCTAGATTATACGATTTCGATGCTCGCCCATATAGGTAATATCTCGCCGTAACAAAGCAAGATATATACTCTAACAAAAATAGAGTCTATTTATAAATGGCGAAAATTATTAACAACAACGTAGAGGGTAGTTCACACAAGGACAAGTCCTTTGCTCTATTAAGAACTAACCCGAAGTTAACTTCTAATGTCAAATTAATTACTGACAAAGAGGGAGATATCTATCTGAGCTCGATCAAAGCTAATAGAACTCTATCACAATCTGAATATCAGAAATATCCTATTTCTAGTTCAGGTGAATATTGTAGAGATGTTGCCCAGTTTTATGGAAAATTAAGTAAAGATGAAAGATACCAAATAGGTAGAGAATTCACAGATTTAGGTATTTCTTCAGATTACTCTACACAATACGAAAACTTATACAACTATGGTGCCTCGTTTAATTACACGAAAGTGTATGATGAGCAATATAGAATCTTTGCACCGATTTGGCTAGAAGAAAGCGTTCCTGAAAAATTTATAATTTATAGAGTCAAGGATGTAGACTTTAAAGAACAGATATTCGAAGGCACATATAGCCAAAATTCTAGAATCCAAGAAATGTTATCAAATGCGACTTTAATAAAATCGTATGATATGACTAATAATTCTAAATTAGGAAGATATTTAAATAGTCATCTAGCCGATCCTTTAATTCCTACATCTCATATTGATTTTAATTTTGAACTAGATGATCCTACTTCGTTTAACGGAATAGACGTGATGTTAGGAGGATTCGTTGAAAAATCAGATTATATAGATGACGATTATATCAAAGAAGATCTTCCTGAAATTTTAGCTAATAATACATTAACTACTAGTTTTGAAAGAAACGGAATTGTTTCTCATAATATAATTAATTTAGAATTTTTATTTGATGATGAAGAAGCGGATGATTATAATATTTATAGATAT
>JGI24540J26637_10000009_pt1 | contig 65406 bp, 98 predicted proteins | sample NorSeaMetagenome_FD_26637 | JGI IMG/M metagenome (IMG submission 26637)
TCAAATGGGTTGCATCTTCAATGTTACTCATGGGTATGTCAATGCGTGGTATCGAAGGATTGCAGTTATATGACTTGACAATTAGTATCGGAGGTGTTATACTCTGGTTATGGGTTTCGATATTGTGGAAAGACCGTGCATTGATTGTTGTTAATAGTGTTGGTCTACTACTACTGGTAAGAAACTTAATAAACTTAATAATACAAATTGGATAATAATATGAATTTTATACACGAACAAATTGAACTGACTGAAATGGATACGGTCACAAGTGAATCGGGGAGACAATACAAAACACCCGAAGGAATCAACCTACCATCTATTACTACAGTACTGTCAATTCTGTCTCGTGATTCTATTGCGAAGTGGCGTAAACGTGTGGGTGTTGAAGAGGCAAATCGTGTCTCTACTCGTGCGTCTGGTCGTGGTACACGTGTTCACGAAATATGTGAGAAGTATGTAGACAATGACCCTAGTTACAAAGAAGGTTATACTCCTGATATCATTGAATCATTCAATCAGTTGAAACCTATCCTAGATGAACGTCTGACTAAAGTCCATGCACAAGAGGCACCTCTCTACTCCAATCATCTTGGTGTTGCGGGTCGTGTTGACTGTGTGGGTATCTTTGATGGTAAACTATCCATCATCGATTACAAGACATCTATGAAACCCAAGAAACTAGAATGGGTCAAGAACTACTTCATGCAAGAAGCGGGTTATGCCGTCATGTGGGAAGAACGTACAGGTATGCCGATTACTCAATTGGTTACCATCATCTCTGTTGATAACAGTGAACCTCAAGTGTTTATTGAACACCGTGATAACTGGATTAATACCTTAAAAAATACTATAAAACAGTACAATGAGGAAAATTCGACTTCAGTTTTGTTATAAATAGTGTTATAAATAACTTTATAACTTATGGGATATCGATGCTACAGTTTAGTCAACTCAACGAAACTTCCTTAACCTTTGGGGAAATAGTACGTCCTGATAGGGCGTATCGTGCTGACCTATTCATTACAAAATACAAAGCGGGTGAACCATTCGAGACCACTAAGGGTGATTCGATTGTTTTACAGTATGACCCCGCAATTGAAAAGGCAGTACGTACAGGTAACAAAAAAGGTTTACCAAAACTCAAGACAATTGATGGTACAGAGATTGCGTTTGGTCTACTCTCAAAGACCGCAGAGTTTGGTGGTGGAAGAGGTTCTGGGGGTGGTTCGGATAACACCCGTGCAACTGAATCTGCACAATGCGTCTATGCACAATTATTATGGTTAGACCCCAAAACAAACTTCTCCCCTGATAACCTTGAATGGGCATATGGAAAGACTCAAGTTGATGCAAAGATGTCTGAGATTCTATTGGGTGATGACCAGTGGATTGCATCGTCTATCAATGGTGCTAGGATTCTCCATAAGGTATTGAAGAAGAAACAGTACACATGGCATCGTGGTTCACAGTGGGTATCTAAACTTGAAGACACATTCAAGAAACTCAATCGTGAAGAAAAACTATTCAGTAATGTAAACAAGTGGACTCCCGCAGATATATGGGCAGTCGCTCGTGGTGCAGAAAACAAATACAACATTCATGATGCAGAAAGTTTCTCAGAACTTAACAATGAACTCTTGAAAGCATATGCCGCTCGTGATATAATGGGTATATCACTCAAGAAGATTGGGAAGAAACCTAAGTTGTCACAAGTAAATTTCCGTAAACCGTTTGTTCCACCTCAGTTCACCAAACAAACCTTTGGTAAGAAGAACTTCTATGGTGCAAAGGACGGATACCTGTTGGGGTCTGGTGGATTCCAGATTCAGTTCAGAACATTCCCAACATTCCAGTGTGAGATTGTTGGTAAGAAAGCAAAACATGGTAAGGTATCCTATGGTGGTATCAGTGATGCAATGAAGAATGCGGTTGGTAGACCACTTACTCAAAAGAAGGTCATTGAACAGATGTTGAAGAACAAACCCGATATGTTCTATGATAACTTCTGGAAGAACTATTCAATGACTAGTGAGAAGGACAGTAAAGAAACTCTCATGGCAAATCTACAGAAGAAAGACTTTGAGTGGCACGTATCTAAGTACATGGTATTGGAACTATTTACTGCAATCAAAGGTCGGGAACAACAAGTACTTGACTATTTGGTTCGTATTGCAAAGTCACAAACAAAGAACTCTGCTGTTCACTTGAAGGTATCCTAATGAAGTTTAAAGACTTTATAGCAGAACGGACAAAAATAGATAATCCTAAGAAGTCGGACTTCAAAGTAGTGTATGGCAAGAAGGAATACTTCGAGAATGTAATAGTGGAACTTTACTATAAAGGAAAAATTGTACAAACCATTGGAGTATCTCTACCAGAGTATAGTAAAATGGATTTAAGATACTTCGAATACTTTCCCAAGGTTCGAACTGGTAGACCATACATCTCAAATTGGAGAAGAAGTTCATTAACGTTAGATAGAGAGATGTGGGAAGAAGACATTAAGAAAATAGGTATGGTGGTAACACGTGGATAATTTTAATAACTACATAACAGAACAGAAGAACACCCACATGACTCATATTGAGGACAAGGTTCTCTATGGTGGTGTGAATGGTACACGACAAGCAATCAATGCATTACGTGAACTGCGTGATATGTTGGCGGGTCAGAATGACGCTAAACTATCAACTAAGTGGGACGGTGCTCCCGCAATTTTCTGTGGTCAAGACCCTAGTGATGGAAACTTCTTTGTTGCGAAGAAAGGTATCTTTGCAAAGAATCCTAAAATCTATAAGTCTGCCCAAGAGATTGATGCAGAAATGTCGGGTGACCTTGCAGACAAGATGAAACTCGCATTGAAACATCTACCAGAACTTGGTATTAAAGGTGTTATTCAAGGTGACTTCTTGTTTTCAAAACCAGACGTTAGTACGGATACTATCGATGGTCAGAAGTATACAACCTTTCACCCGAANACAATCATCTATGCAGTACCNTATGACCAAGCGGATGCAGTCCGTAAGGCACAAATCGGTATTGTATGGCATACTACCTACACAGGTAAAGACTTTGAATCGATGAAAGCATCATATGGTGTTAATGTATCCAAGTTCAAGACCTCTAAGAATGTCTGGTCACAGGACGCAATGTTGCGTGACGTGTCTGGTGCGACTATGAGTAAGAAAGAAACCGCAGAGGTAACCAAACTTTTGTCCAATGCAGGTAAGATATTTAATAAGATATCTGGTTCTACACTACGTGAGTTAGAAAATAATAAAGACCTTGCAACCCTAATTGAACAGTACAATAATACATTTGTGAGAAATCAACAGATAATTGGTAACACTAACAAACATGTAACAGGTTTAATTAAGTGGTTAGGTGAGAAATTTAAAAAAGAAGCAGACAAACGTAGTACCGAAAAGGGTAAGATGGTACAATTTAAGAAGTTAGAAGAGTTTATGAAGTTCTTTTCACCGAAGAATAAGAGTAATCTGGTTGCAATGTTCGATTTACAAAAAAGTATTGTGCTTGCAAAACTGAAACTTATAAATAAACTAAATAGCATAAGTTCATATGACACCTTTGTTCAGACAAAGACTGGTTATAAGGTCAAGACTGGTGCAGAGGGATTTGTTGCTATTGACAAACTAGGTGGTGATGCGGTCAAGTTGGTTGACCGTTTAGAATTTTCATATAATAACTTCAGTCCAGATATACTGAAGGGATGGGATAAACCAAAGAGGTAAACTATGTCCAAACCAATAGGACTAAAAGAATTCTTAAAAATTCTAGAGCAACCAGACGAAGCGTTGAACATGCAACAACGTATGAAACTGGCACGTTCGCTCAAGAAAAATAAAGCAAAAATTGCTATGGGTCGCAAACGTGCTGCCCGTAAAGTTGCGTCTATGGACACAATAAAGAAACGTGCAATGAAACAAGCACGTAATACCTTCCTCAAGAAAATCACTAAGGGTGCCGACAAGGGCGACTTATCTATGGGTCGTAGAGCGTCAATTGAGAAACGCCTAGATAAGATGAAACCTAAGATACAAAAACTCGCAAAGAAATTACTTCCTGCCGTTCGTAAAGGTGAATTGGAAAGGAAGAGAGGAACTAAAAAAAGTGATTAAAGATTTTAAATCATACCTAGTCGAAGAGGCAAAGGAAGTTTATTTTACATTTGGTAGAATGAATCCACCTACTATCGGTCACGGTAAAGTATTAGATACTATTGCAAAAAAAGCAAAGGGTGCGGACTATAAAGTCTATGTGTCCCAATCAACTGGCCCAAAAGACCCACTATCATATTCTGACAAGGTAAAACACCTACGTAAGATGTTACCAAAACATGGTCGTAACATTATGGTTGACAAGGGTGTGAAGAATGTATTCGACATCTCTACTAAATTGTACGATGCAGGATACAAGAAAATAACCATGGTGGTCGGTGAAGACCGTCTCCGTGAGTTTGACGTATTATTGAACAAATACAACGGTAAGAAAGCACGTCATGGGTTCTATAACTTTGAATCAATCAATGTTGTATCTGCGGGAAGGAGAGACCCAGACGCAGAAGGTGTGGAAGGAATGTCCGCATCTAAACAACGTGCGAACGCAAAGGACAATGATTATCAAGCGTTTACTCAAGGTGTTCCATCTGGAATGTCTGACCGTGATACACGTAAGTTGTTCAATGATGTAAGGAAAGGGTTAGGTCTCAAGGAAGAGACATCTTTCAAACGTCATATTGAAATGGGTCATCTTTCAGAAACAAGAGAAAAGTTCGTTAAGGGTATGTTATTTGAACTTGGTGATACTGTTGTTGTTAAAGAAAGCGAAGAGGTCGGTATCATTACAGTCCTTGGAGCAAACTATGTCATCGTAGAATGTGGTGACANAAAGATGCGTAAGTGGTTGGATGCAGTAGAATTAATAGAAAAGAAATCTGCACAAGACCCTGACATCAAAGACAAAAAGGGTACTCAACCCGCTAAGTATCACAAGGGACTAGAAAAGTCTACCAAAGATAAGCGTGATGCACACTTCAAGAAACATGGTAAGAAAGCAGACGATGATGAATCTGCATATAAGCCAGCGCCTGGCGATAAGACCGCAAAGACTAAACCATCCAAGTACACCAAAGCATTCAAAGANATGTATGATGAAGACTGTTGGGATGGGTACAAAGCAGTAGGTGTGAAGAAGAAAGGTGGTAAGGTTGTCCCTGACTGCGTCAAAGAAGATGTTTCCCAGAAAGAACTCCAAGACCTTGAGAAATTTGCTGACCGACTACTGAACAAGTTTGATGTTGACATCGAATTNACACGTCANTTTGCTGACCGTATGAATGACAAACGTAACAAACCCGCAATTACTATTGCAGAGTTACAACGTCTATTCAAGAANATGGCACAGAACAAAGGTAAAAAGATTAAAAAGATGGGTAACAGAGAAGCAATCCTCAAGGATATGCAGTCTGACCTGAACCTACCTGTAGTTATTAACTGGAAGAACGGTGAGTTCGAAGTTGTTAACAAAACAATAATGCGTAAGAAAGCATTTAAATCCCCTGACCCAGAACTCAAATATGAGGAAACATGTGGTGCAGGAGAAGAGGGTACTGATAAGTTACTGAAGAAGTACAAGAAAGATACTCCGATGGAAGAAGATGCAGTTGCAAATGCAAAAGAAAGAATCAAATCAGAGAAGGAACGAGACAAGAAGAAACATGATGGACTTCTTGACCGTGCAAGACTTGCCAGAGCTAAAGCAAAAAACTTGGAGACTAAATGAATAAATTTTGTCAACATATAGAAGAAGGTGCATTAGCAGATAAGTCCAAAAAGTCTGGTATCTCTGTTGATACATTAAGAAAGGTTTATAATCGTGGAGTTGCCGCATGGAAGACTGGTCATAGGCCAGGCACTACACCACAACAATGGGGATACGCACGAGTTAATGCGTTCATAGTAAAAAAGAAAAAAGGTGGTCTGAACCACGATAAGGATTTAGTGTAATGAAAACAATAAAACAATTACTTGAAGGGAAAGACTTCGAACCGCATATGATGTATCATCCTGAGACGGGTGCAGAAGAGAAGGCAGAGAAACCTGAAGACCATGAACGTCTGAAGAAGAAGGGTTACACTCACGAGAAACCTGAACTTGATGAAGCCGTAAAGTGGAGTATGGGTGATGGTAAACCACGAGGTGGTTCAAACATAGAAAATGTTCGTTTTTGGGATTTACCAAAAGCATCATTGGAATACATCCAAAAAGATTCAAAGGATGCAATGAAAGCAAATCCTTCCAATAAGAAAAACACACAGGGTAAAGGAAACTACGCTGACCAAATCAATGATGCACAAACTGTTCTTATATGGAGAAAGAAAAACGGCATTAAAGAGTCTGTTGAACTTGAAGAAGCAAATCTTGCACAACTCAAAAAGAAACACAAACGTCATATTGATGCATTCAATAAGCGTAACAAAGATTTACCGTCTAATGTAGAAAAAGAATTAATGAAATTTGCAATGGACAACGATAATATCGGTGATGACCCAGATGATTTCGATGATTGGTTAGTAAAAAACATTGAGGAAGGGTATACAGATGACATACACGAAGAAGCACTAGACCTTTTACATGAGAATTACAGAACTCTTGCACGTAAAGGTATGGGTACTGAGACTAAGGGTTCAATCAAAGTTGGTACAGAAATCGATTTCTACGAGACAGAACGTGGTGATAAGTTACAAGGTAAAATCATTAAGATTACTCCTACTGGATATGTAGTTCAAGCAATGGAACGTGGTAACACTAAGAAGTATACCTTCAAGTGGCATGACCGTACAAAAGCAAAGAAACTTCTTGAAGTAACTTTGTTCATGGAAAACTTCCGTGCAAGACGTGATGCAATGAAAGATATGCCTAAACAAGGAAAAGACTCTGCGGATGATGACATTGAAGCGAATGACGATGACCGTAAAGCTGCATCTAAGAATGTACTAATGCAAATCCGTAAAGCATCTGACCTACCTAAAGGTGGAGCGATTGAGTTTGAAGGTGGTAAGAAAGGTAAGATTTCACAAGACGATGCAAAGAAAATTGCCAAGTTGTTTGACATACTGAAGAAACCATCTGACAAACAAAAGTTCCAGAAAGTAATATCAAAAGACTTGAGAAGTATTCAAGCACTTTTAAAGAGGTTAGGNAAATGAAAGATTTAGCAACNTTCATGGAAGCAAAGAAGATGAAAGGACTCTCTTTATATGGGTCTGAAGTATCGAATATAAGAGCGAAAGATGGTAAATTGTATAGTGCAAAACCAGTAATTATGGGTGGTAAATTAGCGTATAGAGTTGAAGATGAATTTGGTGCATTTGATACCCTTCCATTAAAAAAATTCGCAGCTAAGTTTGGTTAGATGAAAAAGTTCAGTACATTCTCCACAATCTATGAAGAAGAAAAACGTCTTCATGAACTTGAAGAAAAGAGTATGTTAGTTACTGGAGATGACCACGCCCTAGATATAGTTCTAGGAGACTTAAAAAAGAAAATGCAAAATAACATTCGTCATAACAAAATGGACTTTGTGAATGGTATTGCAAAGTTTGTAAGATATAAATTNGATAAGACCAAACAACAAAAGGGTAGAGTGGCACTAGTGCCGATTAAATAATATGCCTAGAAATTATAAAAAGGAATATGAGAATTATCATTCTCGCCCTGACCAAAAGAAAAGACGTGCTGCACGTAATGCCGCTCGTAAAATGTTAAAGGGAAGAAAAGAACTTACAGATGAGAAAGATGTTCATCATAAGGACAATGACCCATTAAATAATGACAAATCTAATCTCTCTATTGTATCACAAAAGTATAACAGAAGAGAACCTAGATTGAGGACAGAAATGAAGACATTCGGAGACCACTGTAAATGTGGACAAGAATCTGGATTAGTAGAGAGTAATCTTTACAGAGTAGGTTCAGAAGCGTATTTTAAATACTGGAGAGACATTCGAGAAGAGTGGGAAAANGGTAACGTAATGATTGAACCACACGAAGTGGAAATCATGGAAGGTGACCTTGGTAAATTCGCACGTTTTAATAATGAGAATGTTGCACTAGATTGTATCTTCGAAGAGGAGAAACAACCAGAACTAAACAAACCAAAAGCGGGTGGGNCAAAGAAATACTATGTGTATGTCAAAGACCCCTCTTCTGGTAATATCAAAAAAGTATCTTGGGGTGACACCACTGGACTCAAAGTCAAGTTGAATGACCCGAAGGCACGTAAGTCATTTGCCGCAAGACATGATTGTGCAAATAAGACAGACAAAACAAAAGCGGGATACTGGGCATGTAGATTGCCTAGATATGCTAAACAATTAGGATTGAGTGGTGGAGGAAATTTCTTTTGGTAAAACCTTATACTGAGTTGAAGTGTAGTAATGGTAAGATAAGGGTTTTTAGGGAAAATGTCAAAGAAGAAGATTTAATCTGGCACAGAGATTTAAAAGATAGAAGTGTACATGTACTGGAAGGTCATGGATGGTGTTTACAGAAGGATAACGAAGTACCACTTGACTTGTTAGAAGGACATAGTTACAGTATACAGAAGATGGAATATCACCGAGTTGTTAAAGGCACAGGTGATTTGGTGATTAGAATATATGAAAGTACTTAATGTAATTTATCGTGGTGGCGGTGGTGGAGAGTTTTTTGGTGGGTTGTTGCAAGAACTAAAAGAGATTGCATCTAAACCAGTAGAACAAAACCCCGATACAGAAAGATGGTTTTTGAAAAGGGAAGATTACCAGTCACATGAAATAGAAGTGACTAGAGGGAATCCCAGAGAAGTTCAGAAACCAGAATGGAACAAAGACCTATGGAATGTTAGATTAGACCATGGGTATGGTTTTCCAATCAACCAAGAGTTCTGGACAGACTATTGTTGGAACGACTGGGAAGAGACGAAGACTATTGTATTTCTCTCAAAGACTAGAAGAAGTCTAGACTATACACAGACACTCGCAAAGTGTAAGTTGGTAAGAGAGGAAGACCGTGAAGCGGGTATGAACATGATTCAAGACGGAATTCTTGCTCATGAACAGTTTTGGAATAGACCATGGGAATCACAAGCAGAGATGTTTGAGATGTGGATGGATACAATACCCACGGAAGAAGACTTTTTGTTAGTTGACCCTTGTGAGTTATTTTTCAATAACAAGGAAGATACTAAGAAAGAATTAAAAAGAGTCAGTGAATATCTAGGTATGAAAGTACCAAGTAACTGGCAAAATAAGATAGAAAGTTATAGAGTTAGAAATCAAACTCTTATAAATAACACTATAACTTGATTAATGGGAACGAATAGATGAGAGCAGAAACACAAGCGACCAAACTTGCACGTATAGAATCAGATTCTATGGCAAGATTTGACCGTATAGAAANCAAGATAGACAAACTTGCAGAAGCGTTGATTGCCCTCGCACGTGTCGAAGAGAANATGATGTCAGTAGAAATCAATAACAACAATAACTTCGAGCGTATGAATAGATTCTCAAACAAGTTAGACGAAATAGAAAAAAAGGTTGATGCCAATGCACATACAGTTGCAATCATTAACAAAGTAGTTTATTTAATAAGTGCTGCGATAATCGCCAGTGCAATAAAATTCTTTTGGATGTAGGAGAACAACATGAGAACTAAAGATATGAAATCACTATCGGATGCCTACAGACAAGTCATTCTTGGTGAAAGCGTAGAAATTGACGAAGCACGTCAAATGAAAGACCCTAAGAAAGACTCTATGGTCTCTAAGGGTGGTAAGACAATCGTAATCGATAAGTCAAAAGAGAAGGAATACCTGAAAAAAGGTTGGCAACTCGCAGAGAAGAAACTTGACCCTGTCGATGACAAAGCAAACGACAAGAAATTCAAAAACCGTAAAGATAAAGACATCGATAACGATGGTGACGTTGATTCATCTGACGAATATCTACACAAGAGACGTGCCGCAACTGACGATGCGATTGATGGTGGTAAGAAACCCGCAAAGAACGCCAAAGCAAAAGAAGAAGGTAACGCATTTACTAAAGCACTTAATGCTGCAAAACAAAACGGTGATAAAACCTTTGTTGTTTCGGGTAAGAAGTATTCTGTAACTACAAAAGAAGAAGTTGAAGACGAAGACGAACCTAAGAAAAAGAATCCATTCGCCAAGAAGAAAGACGGTGACGAAGATAAAGTAAAAGATTCTGAAGACAAAGGTGAAGAAGAGTCCGATGACGAAGANGAAGATAAGAAAGANGTNCCTAAAGTAGTTGGTAAGAAAGATGACAAGAAGAAAGTTGCATCTAATGCCAAGACTGCGGAAATCTCTAAGATTGGTGAAAGTACTACTAACGAAGAAATCAAAGGACTAGCTGACGCAATCACAGACCTACACATGATGTGGGAATCTGCTGCAAAGAAAAGTGTTAAAGGTGCTACTGATAATGGTGAAGAGATTGACTCTACACAGTCTTCAAAGGAAAAGGAATTCACTTCTGCTCATAAGGGTAAATCTGACAAGAAAATTGAAAACGGTATAGAGGATGCAAAAGCAAAATCTAAGTCTGCCGAAGATGCAACTAAAGCATCATCTGGTAAACGTCCTCAAGACAATGCAGTAGGTGACAAGAACGTTGTTAAGTCTACTCAAATCAAAGAAGGTGCTGTAGTAGTTGACACATCAACTCAAGAAGGTTCTGTATCACTAGTTGATATGGCAAGGGCACAACTTGCGGGTAAAAATCCTTTCCCTGAAAAGAAAGAAAAGAATCCACATGATGCCAGAACTACTGAGGCAAAAGCGTTCTTACAAAGAATGGCTAAGAACAGAGGAGTTTCCTAATGATTGTATTACAAGGTACTCAAGCTGCATGTGGTACAACCACTGGTGCAGCATCAACTTTCGGTGACGCAAGTGCAGTAAGACTATTTAATAGTGGTACTACAATTCGTCTAATTACGTTAGAAAAGGCAGATGGTACTGATATAGGTACTATCTCCTTAAACGCAAAAGCGGAGATAACATTACGTAAATCTCCCACTGATAAAATATTCGCTGCAAATGCCGAAGTACTTGGTGTCGCAGTCGGATTTTCATATTAAACAAGAAGGTAATTATTATGACAATTAAAGCTCCCGCATGGTGCGAAAACGCAGTTCCAACTGCAAATGGTTGGGAAGACCCTACTACAGGTGAATTGTATTCATCTGGTGGATTTTCTCCAGAACAAATCGCAGTATTTCACGGACAACCAGTACCACCCAAAGTATTGACTGAAGCACCCCCAAAGAATGATTTTGTTAAGACACCTCAAGTATTGACTGAAGCACCTATTGGTGGTAAGTCTCTAGAAGAGATGACTAAGGTTCAGTTAGAAGCACTTGGTCGCCAACACGGTATTGAACTAGACCGTAGGTTACACAAAGAAACTCTTATAGAGCAAATATCTGACGTACTAGACAAGTAGACTCGTATGAATCTGCTAAAAAAAGCGAACGAATACATCGTAGGAAACAGTGGATACGGAATTATAGGTCTGTTCTACTTATGTGTTGCGGTGGTTGGATATGATTTAGCNNTCAATCAGAACTGGTCATTGTTATGGTGGTATCCTGTAGGAACTGTCATAATGTTAGTACTCAGTTCTGCATTCTATCATCGTGCAATCGCACATCCTACATGGAAATGTCCAAACTGGTTGAGATATCCTTTAACGTTTATCTCTACTGGTCTTGGATTAGGTGCAGTCATCCCTTGGGTTGCAACCCATAGGCAACACCATTATCATTCAGAAGAAGAAGGTGACCCACACGGGCCTCAGTATTCTCTTCAACACAATCTGAATATCTATCTTACTAAACCAAACTTTATGTATGTCAGAGACATACTGAGAGACCCCCTGTATGTTGCACAACTAAAATACTTTTGGTTATGGGCAGCAATTACTATTGGTCTCTTTAGTGCAATGTTTGGATTTGTTGAATGGGCATTTGTATATGTTACCATGATTGTACACCAAGTGTTCTTGTTGTATGTTGGTCATATCAGATGGATTCCCCAGAATGGGTGGAAAGGACATTTCCTTGGACTCATTTATTCCCCTGAAATTTATCATCTTAAACATCATGACAAACCCATGAATGCGAGACTTGGTAAAGTCGATTTACCTTATTTATTATTAATCAAGTGGTTCAAACACAATGGTGTTAAATAGAAATTTAATTCACTCCGACTTTATATTATACCCACATAGAATAAAACGAGAAGACTTCTTTGTAAGAATTGACTTAGCAAAGAGTTACCTCTTGTCACGTTTTAAACAGGGTATGCATATAACTATTGGATGTACCAACAACGATGTAAAATCCCTTGCGTTCATATTCGCATGTTTTGAACTTGGTATTACAATAAAGATAATGAGTGAACCTTTCTTTTGTGGCCCTGAGTTTGACCCAGAACGTTTCGAACATCTCTTGACATTGTTGGAAGACTATAGTACAATAGACGGAGAATGGATACTTGATGGTATGGTCAACGATAGAGATGACCCTATACTAGGTGGTAAGATAGGGGCGACCAAAAGAGATATTTTCGGAAGTTCATTTCAGAAGTTGATTAACGAAATGCATATACCAAACTATTATATGGGTGACTATGAATTCGCAAGTCCTTTGGTACATTTCAAAGAACATCATATAGAATCAACCGATAATGCAACATCCTATTTTGCGGGTGGAGACTGGTTAAGTGTTCCCCCAATAGAGTTTAAGACTCATGAGTATATCTTAGATAAGGTCGAAAGTCAACACATATCTTTTGAAAACAAGGTTGTTGGATTAACAAAGAACATACATCATGATAACGCACTAGAAAGATTGATACTACCCGCATTGATGCAAAGTAGTAAACTCGTTGATTTTCAGATTCCTGACGAAGACTATGGTGGATTCTTTATTACAAACGATAAGATAAGTGCAGAAAAATTGTTTGAGTATACCTTGGTATTTGGACATAGAGTTATTGATGTATTTGGAATTGACATTATAATGGCACCCTCAGACGATACATTGTGGAAGTTTCTTGATTATAGGGCAAAATCTGGACAAAACTTTAACAAGACCTTAGAAATTATACTTCATGATGAGATTACCGATAAACATANAGAGTGGGAATCAAAATTGGATGTCAAGTTTCTGATATAATTTATATACATACCTACATGATGAAACTTACAAAAGAGAATCTTACGATATATGCTGCTCAGCATTATCATAACCCACGCTGTATTGATTCCGAAGAATTCTTTGAAGATTTAAAGAAATTTAAATACATCAAACGATTACTTAATAGGTATCGTGATACAGACATTTTATCCGAACGACTCATACTCAATCATCTTATTGTAATATTCAATGTGTTTGGTTTTGAAGCGGGTCTTAATATCTTAGAACTCAAAATAGAACTCGAACACTGGGGTGTCCTAAAGCCGTTCTTAATATTCCTCAAGGCAATTAAGAATACTGAATATACTAATATTGAAATGGACGTTAACGTAGTTGAGGCACTAAGAAAAATAGCACAAGAATAGGGTAGTCATGGAACANCAAATTGACCGATGTGGTGACTGTCATTCCTGTTGTAAATCCTTTGGGTGGATAGATGACAATCAAATAAAACTAATTGACTTAGACATTCAATACGAATGGGACAGATGTAACAAACTTTGTGATAACAATAGATGTACAATATACAGTACAAGACCACAGTCATGTAATGACTTCGAATGTCTTTATGTGGAGTCTGACCTACCTGAAGAGTATCTTCCTGATACAATAGGGTTTGTTACTAATCTACGATATGACGAGAAAGGACATTTTTTAAATATCGTCCCCAATGAGTCTGGTAAGACTGGTGCAACTCCCGAAGAATTTTGGACAAACAACTATGAAAATATTCATGTTATGAAAACAACAGCAGAAGAAGTATGGGCAGTTCCAGTATACGCTATTAACATAGCAACCGCATCTGGTTCGGAGACGTTTTTTGTCTAATATTGTTCCTACAGAATCCAAGTGTGGTGACTGTACTGTCTGTTGTGAAATCATGGGGTATACTGGTCTATGGAAGAGTGCAGACAGATATGATGAAGCAGAGTTCTATGGTGTAAATTACGGTGCATGGAGTACCTGTAATAAACTATGCGACACAGGTTGTTCTATCCAAGAAGATAAACCAAGGATATGTGATGAGTTCTTTTGTTCATATGTAGAACATGACTTAGAAGATAAATATAGACCAAAGGACTTTGGTTTTGTTGCACACATACAGAAGTGGGATGGTATAGTGGGTATCTTGTCAATGGATAAGACATTACCACCAGAGATTCAATACAATAACAACAAGCAAAAACTAGATGACCTAGTTGAAGAGATACTTGTAAGTGAAGGTAGACAACTACGAGTAGAGTTACATACCAAACAGGGAACACTAAGACTACGATGAGATTCTTTATTTGTAAGGACAATACGAAGTTCAAGAAACATAACTACACACAATATGGTCAATGGTCTTATTACCATGACGAACTGGTAAATGTGTGGGAAGGGTCAGACTACATTGTTATATATTCTGGTTACCTTATTGAAGGTGACATCGAAGATGCATGTGAACGTTGGAGTTTCGATGTGGAGAACGGAAACTTCTTTGCAATCAAACTGACCAAAGACAAGTTTGAAATATCGGTTGACTACTTCCAAAACCATAAGATATTCCTCGCACGTAAGTACGGTACAGAGATTAGTAACTATCTACCGTTCATGACATGTAGTAAAGATGATATCACCAGTGGCTACTTGGAGTATGGTCAGAAAGACCCACAGTCACGTGAGTTCAGTGCGGAAGAGAACACAACATTCTTTGACCATATTAACTCATTCATTCCATCCTATGATTACGTAGGTGATTGTAAGACGGCATTGAAAGAAGAGTTCTGGACTAACCCCGATGCACTTGCAGATTACATACACAAATGTATGACCCAACACGCCAATCTAATTAGGTCTCGTTATAAGAACAGGTTTATCTCTCTGAGTGAGGGAATCGACTCCGCAGTTCAATCACAGTACTTCTACCGTGACCCACAATATTGTTATACAATGTTACCTTGTCATGCAGGAGAGGATGGGTTAGAATATAAAAAAATTCAAGCAGCAAAGTTTCCTAATGTGTCATTTGAAACCTTTGATACCAACAAAGCAATCGAAAATACACTACAGTATCTAAAAGATGGGTCTACCAGATGGGCATCCATTCTACCTACAATGAAACAGGTTGCTGATTGTGAAGTCAAACCAGACATTGTTATGTACGGAGTCAACGGAGATGAGATGTTCTTCCGTGATTTGATTCCACATCTACACATGTTGATGGTAGAATACAAGGGTGAACGACATATAGAAGCTGCGATTCAGAATAATATAGATGAGAAGACGCATCATTATGGTGCAACCTATACACTGGGTACACATAAGACTACACAGACCTATCTAGACGAATGGTTCGAAGAGTGGATTAAACCAGAGATTGACTGGGAGAATGCAGAGTACAACATGTTAAAACTTCTGACACCAAAATTATACACTCGTTCTATCAGCACCAACAACGATGTACTTACTGCATCTCTATATAATGATAGAAGGATATATCATGAGGTCTTTAAGACACCTAAGAGTTTCCTATTGGGTGACTCTATGGACTCGCCTATACAGAGAAAGATACTGTCCAAGTTTAACTTTGAGTGTGAGACACCACACAAAGACCAGTTATATGCAGTGTACGAAGGTATCTTTTACAACATTTATCGTGCAACTGTTTTAAGAGATATCTCACAAAACATATAAGTAAAAGAATTTTCGAGTATAAATAGAACTATGGGATTATTAAAAACAGCAGCAGACTTAGTATACACGATTCGGTTCTTGAAACTGTTGGTCACTCCGATTGAGAAGACCGATGCATACAAGAAGGGTATCATTGATATCGATGGTAAGAAACGAAAGGAATTCAATACGAACAGTACGGATGACCGTGAAGCATATCGTTCTCATTACACACCATTTCACCGACTTGTATTTAACCTCAAAAAGATTATGGCGAAAGCGCCTGGCGGTTCATCCGTGGTCGCACGTTATGGTGCTGCACTTGCACTCATAAAAGAACATGGTCAATTGACTGATTATCGTATTATGCAGATTCACGAAGAGACGGGGATTGATATTCTTGACTGTCTTGCAGAGGATTCTCAGTGGTTCGTCATAGAAGATAAACAACTGTCGCCAGGAATTTACCGAATCAAACATGATACCATGAACGCTATGTGTGAAGAAGTTGTTCACAAAGACGATAAAATACGAGTAGACGAAGACGCAATGCCTGTTGATGAGATTCTNGGTATTGATATCTACAAAGGAATACACCTTGCNTCAAGGAGTTATGTGTATTTCACAACTGGGGAGATTACCCGATGAAAAAGTTTAAAGATTTTCAAGAAGACATGACAACCACTGCCGTTGCTGGCGCTGGCGATGATAGTGAGACTGTCCCTGTCTATTTGAAAAAGAAGAAGAAGAAGAAACCTGTAGTCGTTGATAGGTTTAAAGAAATGAGACAACGTTGGAGTAAATAATGCTAAGTGGATTATTAGGTAGTGTGCTAGGTTTCGGGGGTTCAGTTGTTCCCGCAATCACAGACCACTTTAAACAAAAGTCAAACAACAAGTTCGAACTCGAAAAGATGGAGAAGATGGCAGAACTGCGAGCAGCAGGGTTTGACCATGAAGTCCGTACATACGAGATTCAAGCAGATGATAAAGAACATGACAGATTGATTCAACATGACATCTCAATTAACCAAGGTACTGGTATTATTGCGGGTCTACAGAAGTCTGTACGTCCTGTAATCACATACTGTTTCTTTGGACTGTTTTGTGCAATTGAGATTACCCTTCTAAGAGAAGCCCTGAATAGTGGACTCCCACTTGCAGACTCTCTTGGACTATTATGGGACGGTGACACCAAGGCAATTTTTGCCGCTATCATCTCATTCTGGTTCGGTTCTCGTGCAATAGACAAAGCACGAAAATAAATAAAAATAAGTCTTGACATTTAACCCTTAATTGGGTATAATACATTAACTGAAAATACTCAGGGGTATATATATTATTACCCCCTGAAAAACTATACTCTATGGAAAAGTAAAATGCCCGTCAAAATTGATAAAAAGAAAGATGCCCTACTAGAAGAATATGCAGTGGGAATGTTAAAAGATTTTTACTTACGTGATTATGAAAAGAGTCCTCAAGAAGGATTCAGACGAGCAGCAGAAGCTTGGTCAAAGTATAGAGAAGAGATGGACGATGAACTCGCCCAACGTCTCTATGACTACGTAAGTAATAAATGGTTTATGTTCGCCTCTCCTGTGCTATCGAATGCACCCAACGGAGAATCTAAGAAAAATAAAGGGATGCCTATCTCTTGTTTCTTAACCTATGTTCCAGATACCCTTGAAGGATTAATCGGTCACTCATCTGAGTTGAGATGGTTGTCTGTCTACGGTGGTGGTGTAGGTGGTCATTGGTCAGATGTAAGAACTGTATCAGACATAGCGCCTGGCCCGATTCCATTCTTACATACTGTTGATGCAGATATGATTGCGTATAGACAGGGTAAGACCCGTAAAGGTTCTTATGCTGCGTATATGGATATATCGCATCCCGATATTATAGAGTTTATGAACATGCGTATACCTACAGGTGACGTACAACGTAAAGCATTGAACCTACACAATGCAATCAATATCTCCGATGAATTCATGAATGCGGTAATGTCAAATGATACGTTTGACCTCCGTGACCCCAAAGACGGTACAGTAAAAGAAAGTATAGATGCACGTAAGTTATGGGAACGTCTAATAGAGATTCGTTTCCGTACTGGTGAACCATACTTGAACTTCATTGATACCGCAAATGCGGACTTACCTCAACCTCTGAAAGACAGGGGTCTGAAGATTCATGGGTCAAACCTATGTAACGAAATTCACTTACCAACAAATGAAGATAGGACTGCGGTATGTTGTTTGTCTTCTCTAAATTTGGAGTATTATGATGACTGGAAAGACACAACAATTGTTCGTGATATTACTAGGATGCTTGACAATGTCTTGCAGTACTTCATTGAACACGCCCCCGATACAATTACACGAGCAAAATACTCTGCTGAAAGAGAACGAAGTATTGGTATTGGAGCAATGGGATTCCATTCCCTCTTACAAAGACACGGAGTTGCATGGGAGTCTGAAGCTGCACGAGAAATTAACCGTACAGTATTCGCACACATTAAATCAGAAGCAGTACTAGAAACAGAATTACTTGCAACAGAACGTGGTTCATATCCAGATGGAGAAGATTCTGGACGTAGAAACTCTCACTTACTTGCTATTGCCCCGAATGCATCATCTGGTGTAATCTTAGCAACAAGTCCATCCATTGAACCGTTAAAGGCAAACGCATATACACACAGAACACGTGCGGGTTCTTTCTTAGTTAAAAACAAATATCTTGGTAGATTATTAGATGAGAAGGGTGAGAACAACAAATCTATCTGGACATCTATTATAACTAAAAAAGGGTCTGTTCAACATCTTCCATTCCTCACAGAAGGAGAGAAGTCAATCTTTAGGACTGCGGCTGAACTTGACCAAGAGTGGATTGTTACTCATGCGGCAGAACGTCAAGAGTATATTTGTCAAGGTCAGTCAGTAAATCTGTTCTTCCCTAGTGGTTGTGAAAAGTCTTATGTAAATAAAGTCCACCTTAAAGCGTGGAGTGAAGGACTCAAGGGTCTATACTACCTAAGAACTGAGTCAAAACAAAGAGCAGAAAATGTATCTGAGAAAGTGGAACGTGTTGCACTGTCTGGTGACATGCGTAGTATAGTCTACAGCAAATCAGATTGTCCTTTCTGTTCAATGGCAATGGAAGAACTGAAACTAAGAGGAATACCATTTGATAAAATTGACCTCAAAGAAATAGGTAAAACAGCGGCAGAAGTAACAGGAAGAAAAGTGAAGACTGTTCCGCAAATATACATCGAAGGTGAATATGTCGGTGGGTATGAAGACTTAATGGAACACTTAAATAAACCAGTAGAAACAAACGAAGACGATGAATGTCGTGCTTGCGAGGGATAATAAATGGCATTATTAGAATTTAGTAAAACGTATAAACCTTTCCTCTACCCTTGGGCGGTGGAATTAACAAAGAAACATGAAGAGGTTCATTGGGTCGAAGATGAAGCGGAACTATCCGAAGACATCCAAGACTGGAGAACCAAATTATCTGTCGAAGAAAAGGAATTCATTACACAAGTACTACGTCTGTTCACACAGAGTGACGTACAGGTAGGAGAAAACTACCACGAGTTATTGATTCCTAAGTTTAAGAACAACGAAGTCCGCAACATGTTGTCTTCATTTGCAAACCGTGAAGGTGTACACCAACGTGCATACGCATTGTTGAATGATACTCTGGGATTACCAGACGAAGAACATTCTGCGTTCATGGAATACAAGGAGATGGCAGATAAGATTGACTTCATGAAAGAGGGTGATATTAATACCCAAACGGGTCTTGCACTTGTACTTGCACAATCTGTATTCAATGAAGGTATGTCATTGTTCGCATCATTTGTAATGTTGTTGAACTTCCAACGTTTTGGTAAGATGAAGGGTATGGGAACAATTGTTGAGTGGTCTATCAGAGATGAGACTATTCACGTACAGGGTAACGCAAAGTTATTCCGTGAGTTCACATCCGAACATCCACGTATTGTAAACGATGAGTTGAAGTCTAAAATCTATCAGATGGCACGTAATGCCGTTAAGTTAGAAGACCGATTCATTACACTTGCATATAAGTCTGGTGATATAGAAGGTCTATCTGAGGCAGATGTTAAACAATACATCCGTCACATTGCAGACCGTAGATTACTACAACTAGGTATGAAACCTAAGTTTGGAGTAAAGGATAATCCACTACCTTGGTTAGACTGGGTATTAAATGGTGCATCCCACGATAACTTCTTCGAGAAACGAGTTACTGAATATTCCGTTAATGGAATGGAAGGTGACTGGGGTTGGACAGAAGAACCAGAGAGTTGCGGGTTGGATGGCAATGCGACAAGTGTTGCCTAGTGGAAGAAGACGAAACATATCTTTTAGAATGTTCTCTTTGTGAAACTGAGGTCGAAGTCCTAGTCAAAGACAGTGAGGAAGAACCTCATTATTGTCCTATGTGTGGGGTATCCATAGAATAGTTATATATATCCGTATGTGGATATACGAAGATAATGAGTTCGAACCCGAAGATGAATTCTTGGAACAATACCAAGGATTCGTCTACTGTCTAACTGAGTTAAGTACTGGTAAAAAGTATATTGGTAAGAAATTCTTCTGGAAACCCAAGATACTCCCTGTCACAAAAACAAGGAAAAGACGCAAACGAACGAGAGTCCAATCGGACTGGCGGACGTACTATGGTTCGTCTGAGAAGGTAAAAACACTGTATGAAGGGGGTCAGGACTTCCGTAGAGACGTTCTAAGACTCTGCCGTACAAAAGGTGAGTGTTCATACTACGAAGCGAAACTACAATTTGAATATGATGTTTTGTTGAGTGATGAGTACTATAATGAATTTATAGGTTGTAAGATACATGCAAAACATATTAAGTCGTGATGCAATTTCTCATGGTCGAGGATTTATCTTTGATGATGTTGGAAAAGATGTCATATGTAGAGAAATAAACAAGATTAAAAACCTGTTGTTAGAGATAGGTGCAAAAAAAGGTGACCCCGTAACTATCAATATTATGGTAGTTAATATACGTCATGTCGCTGCCATATTTGCATGTGCAGAATTGGGACTGCCATTAATTATCCTCAACAGTCCTGCAACAAGAGAAACTCTCCCGTTTACTAAATTAGCACTCCATGGCCCAAGTAAGTGGCACATCTTTGATTCCAACGAACCCACCCACCTTGTTTATGATGGTCTTCACGATGAGATGATAAAACTATATGGTGGAAGAGGAATTGACATACATGATGGATATAACACGAATGATATAATTGGTGAAAATGTACTACCGACTGACACATTCCTAATAAGTTCTACAAGTGGAACAACCAAAGCGTCTAGACCTGTAACGTTTTCACACAAAGAAACTATGGCGATTGCTAAACGAAATATAAATGTGTTTTGGTTTGGACACGATGCAAAGGTTATCCATTCGAGAAACCTACACCATGCATCCGCATTATTGACCCACCTACTACCCGCACTTATGAATGCATACTCACACAGTTCTTTTGCACTGGGTCATGATGGGACACATGAAGAAGACAGTAATTATCTAAAGGGTCTTAAAGATTTACGTGATAATCCCCCATCTAATATAATGATGCCTAATAAGAACGTACTCTTTGATTTCTTAGAGACGTTTGCAGGGCCGTTCATAAGAACCGTTAATATCAATATGTGTGGATTCTTAATGGATGCAGATTTTGTTGACCTTGCAAGAGAATACAATGTTTGTTTTCAGTCACATTACGGTAGTATTGATACCGCAATCCCTCTTTTAATAAACCGTGTAGACAAAGACACATTTTATATTCCTAATTCATTAGGAGTACTATGTGATGACTTTTACGAGACAACCCTTGAGAATGGACGTATGAAGGTAGAACACCCCATGTGGGATGCACCAAGGTATATGGACGATAGGTTAGAGTTATTTGACGGAGAATACATTCTAAAAAGTGACCGTCCAATATGCCTAAAAGAGATGGGTGTACCAGAAGGATTTGATTTGACTCCATTTTCCCACGATACTAAAATTGACTTTGAACAATTGAGAGGATACTTAGATGTTACTAGTCGCAGGGTGTAGTTTTGCTTGGGGAGACGAATTAGTCGGTTCTCGAAACAATCCACCAACTCACCAAGACTTAGTGTTTGGTAGTATATTATCAAAGAAGTTAGATTTAGAATATATTAATATAGCTGCATGTGGTAATTGTAACTATAAGATATTTCGTGACATTATGAGTAATCTCCATCTAAATCCTAGTCACATCTTTGTCTTGTGGTCTGACCCTCTAAGAAAAGAACAACTATTAGAAATACCAAATCACGATAGAAACAAATTAAAGGTTTATACTAAACTATCCATGACCCAATGGCACGAGAATCGATTCGAAGACCTTGAACTCTCTATGAGTAAGGATGTTGCATATGAATGGTCAAGACATCATACCTTTAATGAATTAACCTCATTTGAAAGAACGGAAAACGCAATCAGTGCCTATGGTACGGGTTTGTTAACTGGATTCACTCACCTATTACCTCAAATGATTGCATTGCAACATATGTGTGACGGTATGGGAATTAAGATTATACAAGGTATATTTCATCAAGAAATTCGACAAGAAGTGTTCCGATATATTAAAAAAATAAGAATGTCACGGTTCAATTCCAGTAATCAACTCAAACAATGGGCAAACTGGGCAGAAGACTCCTTAGACTCATTGAGACCAGAGTGTAAACTAGGGTTAGTTGAAGGTGATACATGTCTAAAGACTATAATGGAAGACAGACCCATGAAGAAATACGGTCATCCAGACGAACAAGCACACACAGACTACGCAGATTATCTCTATCCTATCGTAAAAAAACTTTAAAAAAAGCTTGACAAACCCTGCTCTTGTTGTTATAATAAGTATATAAAATGAGAAAAGGGAAAGAAAATGTTTAAAGAACTTCAAGAATTCGGTGACTATGTCAATAGTTTCTATGGTCAAGGTGGTATCTATGCCAAGTCTGACTACGCAACCGTCCAACAAATCGAGACTGCAATTATGACTTATATGTCAAGGTTGACTGATTCAGTCACTTGGGGTGGCGGTGACAGTCTGGACAGAGAAAGAGTTTCTGTCATTCTGACTGACGAATTAAATGTTAAACTTTATTGAAAAAAGGCTTGACAAACCCTGTAAACCTTGTTATAATAATAACATAAACTAAAGAAAGGAAAGAAATTATGGCGTATGTATCTCAAGAAGAAAAGAAAACCCTTGCTGTTGAAATCAAGAAAGTCTGTAAAAAGTATGGATTTAAAGTGAGTTTAGGTGTCAGACATCATAGTACTCTCGTTGCGAAAGTGAAGGGTGCAAGACAAGTTTTAGAGGGATACTGTGCAGAACAGATGACCCCTCAAAAAGTACAGAAGAGGGAGTTTTACGGTTATAAGTTCAACCCTGCGACTGTTCTAGAAGAGTCTGCGAAGTGGGGTCACGATGTGAACCTTCACTGGTTGGAAGAAAACTACTGTCCTACTGGAGTTAAGTTCTTACAGGAACTAAAGTCTGCGATGGAAGGGCCTGACTTTTTCGATGAAAGCGATGCAATGACTGACTACTTTCACAGAAGTCACTACATTGACGTTAGATTATTTGCATAAGGAAAAGATATGGGAATGTTAGAAGAATACTTTGAATTTTTAGATGACTTGAGAGAGTCTGGTGAAATCAACATGTTTGGTGCCGCAAAGGTACTACAAGAAACGTTTGGTTTGGTCAAATATGAATCAAGAGACATCGTCTCTGCGTGGATGGAACAATTTTAAATGAGTTATATATAATATTAAGGAAACAATTTCATGATTACACGTGAAGAAATTGAACAAAAAGCAACTGGAATCAAAGGAATGATTGCGGGTGCGGAAAAGCTACTTGTGGCTTCACAAGAAACTGGTAATGAAGAAGGTGTCGCTGCTGCGACATATCTAGTCGTTGAATATGAACAAATGTTGAAAGAATTTTGTAAATATTATAACATCTAGAGAATCTTTTTCATATATATAATATTAAGAGGAAAATATGCAGAAAGAAGTATTCGAAATCTTTGAAGATTTCACGAAACTCAAACAACGGAAAGACAAAGTAGCTTTCCTAAAAGAACAAGGGACATTGTACCCTGCCGTTAAAGACGTAGTCCGTGGTGCATTCGACCCCCGACTAAAGTTCGTCTTACCCGAAGGAAAACCACCTTACTCCCCAAACAGACCTGAGTCTGTACCATCATCACTGAGAAAACTGCACAAACAGTTCGGTGACTATGTGGAAGGTGCAAGGTCATCCGCAATGGGTAAAATCAAACGAGAAACAAGATTCATTCAACTATTAGAGAGTATCCATGCAGAGGATGCCCTAATCGTATTGGATATGGTGGCAAAGAAACCACCTGTTAAAGGATTGACGAAAAAGATAGTAGAGGAGGCATTCCCGAACCTATTGTCTTAGTACTTTGTTATGTTGTTACGCTAAACTCACAACAACAACCCGTAAGGAGCAAATATGCCAAGAAACCAAATAGAACGTTTAAAGAATGATAGTCGAGAACTTGATAACTACATCCACCGTCTCAAGAAGAAGGGAAGAGACAACCTTGCTCATAAGTTATCGATTAAAAAATCATTCTTAAATCAGACTATTACCGAGTACGAAAATTTGGACACTCAAATTCTAGCATAAAAAAGGTAGGTGGTTAAATCTCGTGGGGGGTGCGTAATGCACCCTCAACGTCAATGGAATTATTATTATGATAACAATGCTAAAATCCAAAATCCACGGTGCTACAGTCACGCAATGTGACTTACATTATGAAGGTTCAATCAAAATTGACCGCAACTGGATGAAAAAAGTCGGTATACTCCCCAACGAACAAGTAGATGTTGTCAACCTAAGTACAGGTGGACGATGGACAACCTATGCAATTGAAGGTTCTGTTGCAGAGATAGGTGTCAATGGTGCGGGTGCAAGACTTGCCGTAGAAGGTGACGAATTAATCATCATGGCGTATTCTTTAATGTCCCCGTTAAAAGCGAAATGGTTAACCCCAAAAATACTTATCCCAAAGGATTTATAATGCCTCTATATACAATCGTAAATAAAAAAACTAAGAGAACACAAACAATGATGTGTTCTTACGTTTCTCTTGAAGAAAAGTTGAAAGAACTAGGAGATGAGTGGAGTCAAGAAATTGGTGCTCCTGCCATAGTATCTACAACTGGTAATGTTGTTAACAAAACAAGTAGTGATTGGAAGAATCACTTGTCAAATATTCAGAAAGGTGCGGGTAGAGGGAGTAATATCAAGACATGACAATGAAGCGTCTCAAGATAGACCATTTACATACATACGATGCAATAACATCTAATCAACAAATTGCATACGAAGCATTCAAAGACGGAGACCATCTGGTTCTCTGTGGTTCTGCGGGTACTGGTAAAACCTTTGTTGGTATGTACCTTGCACTACAGGATGTCCTTGATAAGTCGTATGACCAAGAGAAACTTGTCATTGTAAGAAGTGTTGTTCCTACCAGAGAGATGGGTTTTTTGCCTGGCAGTGTTGAAGAAAAGATTGCTACCTATGTTGCACCCTATAAATCAATTGCAACCGAACTCTTTAATGAGAAGATGGCATATGAGAATCTAGAACAACAAGGAATTATTGAGTTTGTATCAACATCGTTTATACGTGGTACAACTCTAGATAACTGTATAGTGTTGGTTGATGAGATGCAGAATCTCACCTTCCATGAACTAGACAGTATCATTACAAGGGTGGGTAAGAATAGTCGTATTATCTTCTCTGGTGATTATTATCAGTCTGACCTGAAGTCCAGTTCAGATAAAAAAGGTATCCTTGACTTCATGAATATCATGGAAGTCATGAATCACTTTACAACCGTAGAATTTGGATGGGCAGATATCGTCCGTTCAGACTTTGTTAGAGACTATATAATGACAAAGGAAATGGTGGAACGTGGAAACATCAAGTGATAGACTGCATTGAAACTGACCAATTTACACTAGGTATTCTGGGAAGGTCTGGTACAAGAAGTTATGCAAATTACATAACAAGATACTATTTTGATTATACGTTTGAACTTGTTAAGGATGTTCATCTAGGAAGAGCGACTAAAGTTTTAGAAGATAGACCTTCAATATTTCATCATCTTTATTCCGTTATAACACCAGAAGAATTTAATACGATTGATAATAAAATTCAGGTTGTTCGTGAACCTATTGCAAGAGCAGAAAGTGGAGTTCGGATTCAATACGAACCAGTGTTTCATGGTTCACCAATGTTAGTCAATATTGACTGGGATAAGATTGATTATATTATACCCTTTGAGGATACACATAAATACCTGAATGGACATGCTGTAGCCAAACAATTATCAACCGAAGACGAAAAAAGAATAAGTCGTATTACTTGGAACTCTGGTATACATAAGTTTGATGAACAAACAGTTACTTGGTCTATGGAAGACTACGACTATACTGAAGAGATAGAAACCTATAATAAGGTTATGAAAGAAAAGACTAGGTTACCCTTAGAACTCTGGATTGAGTATCTAAATAAAGTAACTTGTTGTAATATTCCTTCAAAAAAACTTAAGCTTTTTTAGGAGAAAGAAATGAAATTAAGTAAAAACTTTACACTCAAAGAGTTTACCAAGTCTATGACTGCAACTCGTTTGGGTATCGATAACACCCCACAAGACGAACATCTAGTAGCTGCGAAGGCATTGTTCGAGAATTGTGTACAAAAAGTTAGAGAACACTGGGGTATCACACGTATCAGTTCGGGATATAGAAGTCCTGCATTGAACGATGCGATTGGTGGTTCTAAGACATCTCAACATAGTAAAGGTCAAGCAGTTGACTTTGAATGTGACGGTACAGACAATCTAGAAGTTGCACAATGGATTAGAGACAATCTAGACTTTGACCAAGTCATCTCTGAGTTCTATGTAGATGGTGACCCAACGTCTGGTTGGATTCATTTATCCTACGTAAGTCCTGAANCGAATCGTAATAGATGTTTGACCGCAACACGTGTGGACGGNAAAGTCCAATATAGTGTTGGACTGCCTGAGTGAAACATGTACAGAAACATGTACAGGTGTTTGCAATAGACCAGTTTGATAGTCTACAAGCAGAAGCATTATTACAAATACCTGTAAGTAACAAACCTGTCTATGGGGACTATGATGTTCATGGAGACCCTACGAAATGGGACTTCGATTCTAAATCATATTCCCTTGTTACCAAAAAATTAATTAAGGATGCAATAGAAAAATACTGTGAATCATGGGGATGTAATTCATATACATTAAATACTCTGTGGTATCATGTATATAATAAAGGTGGCAGTTATATGTCACACACCCACACCCTATCAAATATGACTGGTGTGGTACACTTGTTATTAGAAGATGAAAGAGACTATACTGATATAGTCGGTTATGAGGATTTATGGTGTACAGGAAAAATAAAAGAAGGTGAGGTTGTATTATTCCCATCAATGACACCACACAAATCAAATCCAGTTCATGGAAAGAAAATCATTATCGGTTTTAATTGGGACATGTATTCGGATATGCAAACATATAAGGTAGTACAGTGAATTTAATATTTCAATACATGATAACAAACGAGGAGACCGAGAAACGTTCTCCAGTTCCACAATATCCACAAGGTACTAGGTCAGAACTCTATCGTGTGACTGGGGATTTGTCTGCAAAATCGTTTCAAATCTATGCGGATAAGATTGGATGTAAACACCAATATTCCACTAAACAAGTATTCACCGAAGGTAAGACTGGGTCAACTGTGTTGCTCTATGAATGCCTACGTATCATCTATGACCCTCTTTACGAACAATTCGACAAGATTGCATTCATTGATACTGATATCATCTGTAACACCGAAGAGAACATCTTTGATGAAACTGGTGATTATGAGATTACAGGTGTTCTTGAATCTGAAATACGTACTGGTAAAGACGGTGGATACAATACTTGGGATTTCAGTAAGAAGACAAGAGATGCACTGGTAACCAAGTATAAGCGTAATGGTATCCCATGTGTCCCCACAGAACCACCATATCGTCCCTCTTGTATCACTACCTTCAATACTGGTGTAATGGTATGGACTAAAGAAGCACGTATGAAAGCACGTGAGAAGTTTGATGATTGGTACGAATACATGTCAGACGGTGACAAACACGGTGACCCGTTTTGGATTAACAATGACCAACCATGGTTATCTGGACAGATAATGAAACACGGATTAACGTGGCAAAGTATCGACCAGAAATGGAATGACACACCTACTCATTGGCCAGATGACAGAGGATTTGACATGAATTTCCTCCATTATACTGGGGGTGGTAATAAGGTTGTTATGTTAGAAGATTATAAAAAGGGTAAATTTAAGTACTTAAAAGCTTGACAAACCCAGTATTTCTTGTTATAATAACCACATGAAGAAAGAAATACAACTACAACATAAGGAAGAAGAAGTGCTAAGTCAGTACCATAAGGTAATATTAACAGACGCAGATGGTGTTCTCCTGAACTGGGGTTACGCATTTGACGTGTGGATGACCGAGAAAGGTTATACCGCTAAAAGTAAATTAGAATACAATGTCGGTACAATATACGACATTACCAAAGCAGAATCAAGAAAACTGGTTAGAGAGTTCAACGAATCTGCCCATATGGGTTTTGTACCTCCGTTAAGAGATGCAATGCAGTATGTCAGAAAGTTACACGAAGAACACGGTTATGTGTTCCACTTGATTACTAGTATGAGTAAAGACGAGAACGCACAGAAACTAAGAACAATGAACATTAAGAAGTTGTTCGGTGAGACTGCATTCGTTAAATTCATCTATCTGGACACAGGTGCAGACAAGGATGAAGTCCTTGCACAATACAAAGGAACAGGTTATACTTGGGTTGAGGACAAAGTTGAAAACGCAATTGCGGGTGACAAACAAGGTCTTGACTCAATTGTCATGGAACATGGATACAACATGGACAACCAAGACTATCCCCTAATGAAAAACTGGAAAGATGTGTACGAATACCTTGTAGGTTAACGTATATATAACTACATGAAAAGATATGTAGGTTACTCCGAGTTTTATCATGATGCCGCACTCGCCATCGTTAATCCCGATGGTGAAGTTGCTTTCGCATCCCAATCAGAAAGATATAGTGGTTTTAAAATGGATGGTCATATCCATCCACCTATGTGGGAAATGGTTAATGAAGATGACCATGTTACCTTCTACGAAGACCTACAAGAACGCATGACAGTCATGGGTGGGTTTAGAACTTTCGGTGGTGCGACAAAATTACATAAACTTGTTGCTAAAGACTTAACAGATGGTGACGAAACCCTGTATAGGGCACACACCGCAGAATTTAGAAGACCCATTCACGCTATGGCATCCTATGATGATTTCAATAAACATCATGAAAGTCATGCAGCACTTGGATTCTTTACCCGACCATGGGAATCAAAAGAGGATACAGTAATTGTATCTGTCGATGGTTCGGGAGAAGTAGAATCTACTGTAATCTATGACCACAATTTCAAACCCCTCAAAGTTGTTAGATGGCCTCAGTCCTTGGGAACTCTCTATGGGATGGGTTGTGTTTCAATCAAATTAAAACCTCTAAGAGATGAATATATTCTTATGGGTCTTTCTGCATATGGTGAACCTCAAGATGATTTGTATCAAATCTTACACGATTGTTATTACTGGCATGACACACTGGAAGGACAAGCTGTTTGGGACAAGGTAGATTTTAAAGGTGAGTGTATAGCAGATAGTGAACTTGCACATAGAGATTTCCAATTTGAGAAACAGTTTAGAAAATTGGTAAAAAGTAAATATACTAACAAAGACTCAGATGTCGCTGCAACAGTTCAGAAATTCTTTGAGACAGAGATTTTAAAGATTATGACCGAAGCACGACAGTATGGTTCTAAGTTAATCTTTACTGGTGGATGTGCTCAAAACGTTGTTGCAAACTCCTTGATACGTCCAATGTTTGATGAGATGCATATTCCAATCGCACCTAATGATGCGGGTAACGCTCTTGGTTGTGCCGCATACACATGGCACAAAGAGACAGGTGGTACACACTTAAAGTGGTCACCCTATCTAGGACACAATATTGAACGTGAGATAGACCCCAAAGAAGTTGCACAATATCTAGTAGACAATAAGGTATGTGGAGTTGCAAACGGACGTGCAGAGTACGGCCCTCGTGCGTTAGGTAATCGTTCTTTACTTGCAGATGTTCGTTTTGATGTCAAAGATACAGTTAACGAAATCAAACGTAGACATAAATACAGACCCTTTGCACCCGCTATACTATCAGAATATGCAGACGAATACTTTGAAGGTCATATGGGTGAGTATATGCAGTACACCGCTATTGCAAAACATGACTATAGTTCAGTATCTCATGTAGACGGTACTGCAAGAGTTCAACTTGTTAAACCAGACTGTGAGTCTGTATTGAGACAGATACTAGAAGAGTATTACAAATTAACGGGTGTTCCAATGTTACTAAATACATCATTGAACATAAGAAATAAACCCATGGTCAATACCGTAGAAGACGCTATTGAATGGGAAGAAAAATATAAAGTAAAGGTATTTTAAATGAGTGAAGAAGACGCAAAAATAATCGAAACTAAGGGATATCATCCCGCAGATTCAAATGGAGACGGTAAAGTTTCCGATGCAGAACAGGAAATGTATCTGGAGTTCAAACGTAAAGAACTTGATGACCAAGATGCAATGCGGGATGCACAACGTAATATGGCATGGTTTGCACTAGGTGGTATGTTGTTATATCCCTTTGCAGTAGTTCTTGCCAATCTAGTTGGACTAGACCAAGCGTCTAAGATTCTAGGTGATATGGCAGCGACATACTTTGTCTCTGTTGCAGCAATCGTTGCTGCATTCTTTGGTACTCAAGCGTATACCAAAAAATAATGGAAAAAGTCAGATGGAGAGGTACTTGGGGTGTTGGTGACTTTCAACATGCATTAAACGTTTGTCATAACTATTGTTTCGATAACAAGATTAAGGTAAACTTGGAGATGCACTGGGGTCATGATGAGAATTACAAACCTCATCCAGATGACCCAGAAACAATCGTAGAACGAATGGAGTGGTTACACAATAAATATCATAGACAAGATGATGTTGTTGTTACACATGTATTTAACTCCGACCTATTCCCCTCTGGTAATGTCAACCCTGATAAGTCAAAACCACGATTCTTCTTTGATTCAAATAAGTTTGACCCAACGAGTGCTCCACCAAATGATTGGATATTCAAACCTGAAGAGTTTGTAAAGAAGAGACCTAAGATAGTTATATGGACACCCGCATACAATAGTGAACCACCAAGAAATTGGAAAAAGTTCTTGACAATTGATGATTGGTCTGATATAATAAGCTTGTTGCGTTGGGAGGGGTGGATACTAGTGGAGCTAACTTATAGAACCCCTATCAAAGATGCATATAAACAGATACAAGAAGCAGACTTCATTGTCTGTTATGATGGTATGTGGCACTACATTGCAAGAAACTTTGGTAAACCAATGTACATTCCATCATGGGAAGGTATCACAGATTATAATACTCCTCAGTGTATAAGAAAACCAAGTAGAAAATCAACTATGGAATTCTTTGCAGATGGAGGAGAAAAGTTTCAACCCAATCTGTCTAAAATGAAGACTAAAGCAGACAGATATATAAGAATGTTAAAAGAAAAATATCATGAATAAAAAAGTACTACAAGTTGTAAATCTTTCACCAAGTGAGTCTTGGATAGAAAAACTAGTACACGTTCACCCAATGAAACAAATTACTTATGCATCTATACTACAAGTAGTTGTATTCTTCTTTATGTTATTTATGTTTAAAGTAATAGGTAGTTACGTATGAAAATAGATAGAGCAGTAATTGAAATTAATGGTGGGTGTAACTACTCATGTACTATGTGTCCACAGGATACACGTACTGGTGGAAGACATAAAGACTTTCTCAAGAAGATGGGACTAGAAGAGTTCGAGAAGAATGTTGCAGATTGTGCTCAACACGGACTAAGAGTAGTCAACCTAGAAGGTAGTGGAGAACCCACACTAAATAGAAACCTACCTGAATACATTAAGATTGTTAAGAAGTATGGTGCAAAGTGTTTCATGTTCTCTAATGGATTCCGTATGCACGGTAAGTTCATGGAAGATTGTGTTGATGCAGGATTAGACTTCTATCGATTCTCTTTTATTGGATACAGTCCTGAGAAGTATGATGAGTGGATGAATAATATTATTGGAGGAAACTTTAATCATATTGTAAAGAACATACGTGAAATGAAAGCATATGTAGATAAGACTGGTTCAGACTGTTCGGTTGCAACCTATCATCTCATTACTGATAATGACAATTTAGACTTTGAACTAAATGCATATAAAAAACTAGTAAATGACCTTGGTGTTAAAACTGAGATATGGAAGATGCATAACTGGTCTGGTGTCTATGACCCTAAACAAAATACACGTAATGGTGAAGAAAAGACATGTGGTAGACCGTTTAGTCCTGACGTTGTTATACGTGCAGGAGGTAGTGACGGTAAGAGAGGTGGTGTCGCACCTTGTTGTCAAGTACTAGGACAAGATGAGAAAGCAGTCCTTGGTCATACAAGTGAGAATACCATTGAAGAGATATGGAACGGGCCAGAGTACACCAAACTACGTGAAGACCACACCAACAAAACATATCCTGACTATTGTAAAACATGCGACTTTCTATTAGATGACCCTGAAGTATTAGTTTATACTAATCATGAACGTGACTTGATGAAGATGCATGGAACTGAGTTTGACTTAAATGATTTCAGATAATTTATGGATGATACAGATACCTGACCATAGGGTATCTCAACATTACGCAAATTTGTGTATCCCAAGTTGGGACTGTAATGTTAATCTATTTGATGCATATACTCCAAATCATATGCCAGACTATCTTGACTTCAATTTGATGTGGGGAAATAGACCTTTTAGTGAGAGTGAGAAAGCAGGATTCTATAGTCACCTAGAACTATGGAAAAAATGTTTTGAAGAAGACAAACCTATCGCAATCATCGAACACGATGTTGCACAACGTAAAAAGGATATGCCAATTATAGGTGATTTCTTTGCGTTTGCAGACTTTATTGATGAGGATGACTGGAAAAATTATTCTACCCGATTCAAGGGTCACCCTTACTGGGGAACAGACGAACCATTGTGTCCTGTAACTCATGCGTACTATATGACACCCGATGTTGCGGAGTCTATGTTCTATACAATATCAGAACAACAAATCAATAAGTTTGTGGACGATTACATGTGGGAGTTTATGGGTAAAGATAAAAGTAAAATAATGCGATACTCTAGACCTATATACACAGACTGTATCGGAGGAACAATGGTTCATGCGTAGATTAATATATCAAGTATCGGTAGGTAAACCTTCCAAACTATATGAACACTGTATTGATTCAGTCGCAAAGTATTGTGCGAAATATGACATCGAACACATTGTATTAACTCAACCCAAATTAAGAATTAAACCTGATATCTTTACCAGTGGACGTAGTGAAGCGTCCTATATGAAATACGGTGGGTATCTTCCTATCTTTGAAAAGGAGAATGCATTTGACTATCTTGATAGATTTGACCAAATTGCGATTGTGGATGCCGATATATACATCCGAACTGATGCAACAAACATATTTGATGATTTTGGTACTGACCACGCATTTGGTGCTGTAGCAGAACGTGAAATGGATATCCAAGACTGGTATGGTGGTAAGATTCAAAACTACTCCGCTATGCAGTATAGACACTTACATAGTGCGGGTCAAGGTGATTTCAAACCAACTAAATTAGGTTATGAGTTCTTTAACATGGGAATGATTCTCTTGAACTCCAAACTATTCAAACCATACCTCAAGGGACAAGACCCTCACAGTTTCCTAAACCGTATGGAATTTAAAGACTTTGTAGACGGAGTCGGTGCATATAAATGGAGTACTGACCAGACGTTACTAAACTATTTCCTGAAGAAGTATAAAATACCTACCAAACATATGGAAGGTAAATGGAATGGACTATTTGGTGCAATCAATAATGTAAAAGATTGTAACTTTGTACATTTCTTTCTAAAGGATAAACTCCCTGACGGTGGAGAAAATGTTGAACAGTTAATGAATCAAATCGTATAAATACTATAGACAATACCGTCAAAACTTATATTAATAGAGTGATAGGAGAAACAATATGTTAACCCCACAAGAATTTGTGAAGAAAATTCGCAACGAAAACCAACCACTATTCGAAGCATCCAAGATGAATACTAAGGCGTATTTTGAAGGTGACCTTCCTGAAGAGGAAATGGTTAATCATTTCATTGGTCGTATGGTCAATGAACGTATGAACATGTCTGAGATTTGTGATGCAATCGCAAGAGCACCCGATGACGCAGACCCTAGAGAGTTAGAACTTCTAACTAAACAAGCAGCAGATGAAGCAAAACATTACCGTATGGTTCGAGAAGTAATTGAACACATCAAAGGTGAAAAGATTGATGTAGTCAATGCACTTGTATCAGAAAGAAAGGCAAACACCGCAAAAGGTGCTGCACTTCTAGAAAAATATGATGCACAAGAAGATGAGGCAGTCCTTGCCGCATACCAACTTGTTGCAGAAGGACGTGCGGAAGCAGTCTGGAATCAGATGGCAGACACTATCGAAGATGACTTTATCTCTTCTCGTTATCGTGAGATTGCGAAAGACGAAGGTTTCCACAGTGCAATCGGTGGATACTCGTTACGTAAACTTGCTACAGACGAAAAGACTCAAAGTCGTGTCCAACGTGTTGTTGACGCAATGCGTAAAGACCTATTTGAAATCTCTTGTAGAAATCAAGTTGAAGCACAGGGTTCGAGAGAACTTGTAAACGCTGCTTACGGTTGGTAGATGAAAATAGGACTCACTCAAAGAGTCCTCACGCACAATAAACAAGTTCATGATTCTTTAGACCATAACTGGTATAGGTTACTAAAGGGTCATGAACTCGTTCCAATCCCAAATCGTGATGACTTAGATTATGAATCTCTTGCAGAATCTCTAGACCTCCTTGTTATTACAGGTGGAGGAAACGAGCGTATCCGTATCACTACAGAAGTATCCATTGCAACAGAAATGTCTAAGTTGGGTAAACCTATACTTGGTATATGTCATGGTGCATTTTTACTTACCGAAATACTTGGTGGTAAAACAAGGACGGGTAAAGAGAATCATTATGATACCGAACACTTGGTATACTGGCAGAAAAAACCCCACATGGTAAATAGTTTTCACACTATTGCTATTGACAAAGTACCACCAAATAGTGTATCATTGTGTATAGACATAGATGGTGATTGTGAGTCTTGGATAAAGGATAATATTTGTGCAATCGTGTGGCATCCTGAGAGGATGACCATACCCTATATACCTACAGAGATAAAAGAGATTACAAGATTATGAAGGGAATGTTAAATATAGAAAACGGTGAGACCTATAAGGTTCGTGACGTATGGAGTTATGACGTTACTGTTTCAAAGGATTCAGTTCAATACCTTGGAGATGAGTTTGAAGGAACAAGTTATCTAATGGGTAAGAATTGTGATATCGATGTGAAAGAAGGATACACCATTCACCGTGGTGATTTTGCAGGACAGATAGGAAAAGAGTTTCTAGTATCTGGCGAGACGTTTGCTCATATAAAATTCTATGGACTATCCATGAATGATGACCGACTGTTTATACCTCATGGTCTACCGAAGGGTAATCTATCCTATATGGATGGTGGTACAAATACTACCGCAGTAAATCCAGGCAGACTGGGACTTCCTGTTATCAACTATGTCCACTTCCCCGCAGGGATGTCACAGACCCTACACACCCATCCAAGTCAACGTATTGGTCTTATCCTTTCTGGTAAAGGTGAGATTGAACTTGATAATGGTGTAATGTTTCCTATCAAAGCAGGGGACTGTTGGGTGATGGATAGAAATGTATTACACAACTTCATGTGTAATAAAGGCGAAGATGTAACATTATTTGTGTTCAGTCCTGACTCTGGTACAGGGCCGACAGATGAAATTAACCCATTGAAGGTGCGAACTTATGTCGGACAAACAAGAGTCTAAGAAACTACTCATAATTACAGGGCCGCAAGGTTCTGGAAATCATCTATTCAGTAAAGTGTTTAGTTATCATCCCGATGTAAAGGGATGGGACTTTGGTGGAGAGTACTGGATACCATCTGACGAAGAACCCTTTGCAGGATGTTGGATTGAACCAGACAAAACAAAGAGTATGTTGACCAAAGACTATATGGTCGCAAACGTTAGTGTACCATTTGTCTTTGATGGTGTCAAACAAATTCCTCAGATACAAGAGGTTGTCTACGAAGCACAAGATGCGGGTTACGAAGTAAAGGTCTGTATTGTAACAAGAGACCGAACCATTAACGAAGAACAACAACTCAGAGTCCGTAAGGAAGTAACCCTACCTACTGCATTGCAGTACTACTACAACCTAGATGCGACTTTAGAATTCATATCACACGAATCACTCTACCTTTATGGTGGTGCATATCTGAAATGGTTAAGTAAAGTTCTTGACTTTCCGATTGCATATAGTGACGAACGACTATTGAAAGATATCAAAGAGAACCAGAATGCGAAGTATGTGAAACACGTAGAGGAACACTGGTTGGATGAACACGTATGGAATGGGATAAGACCAAAAAATGAAAGGTAAGTATTTATTAATGACAGGAGCGCCAGGCAGTCGATGGTCTGGAGTTGCAAATAGGATTCATGAATCCGTTGACTTTGACCATAGTGATGATACCGAAGAAAGGTCATTCTCACACCACAATGGTTTGATACATGGGGGTGCATACTTTGACCCTATGATGGAATTTGATAATGACTTTGGGTCATGGGACAAACCATTTAGTGGAGAAGACACTCATGGTATCCGACTAATCAAATCTCATACCTTTGCATATCAACTGAACTCCTTAAAAGAACATCCTATTGTTATGGTACTAAGGAACGACTACGAGTGTTTGTCTTGGTGGTTGGAGTGTGGTGGTTTTGATATTCCGTATCCCAACTATGCGTGGTACAAAAATCAAGACGAAATGTTTACACAGATACAGTTACAGAACAAAGCAATTAACAGATTTATATATAAGAACAGAGACAAAGTTGTCAAGTGTAAAACTAATTGGGGGGTATTAGAAGAGTTAGGACTAGACTCTTCGGTAGCTTGTGATGGATACAGTAAAAAGGATGTGACCGTATATGTCTACCAACCCTAAAGCAATGACTGCCGAAACAAGACAGTGGTTGAAAGACTACTTTACATACGACTGGCCAAGTTCACGCACTGCGGGACTTGATAGATATTATTGGACGGGGTTTAAATTAATTGAAGAAATCAGAGAAGGGGAATCAGTTCTGGATGTTGGTTGTGGTGTCAATCCTCTTAAGCGTCACATTACCAATCTTCATGGAATTGATATCACAGACATAGGTTCTGACGAACAGGTTGCAATTGAATATTTTAAGACCGAAGAGAAGTATGATGTTGCGTTTGCATTGGGTAGTATCAACTTTGGTAGTTACGATACAATCAGAGACCAGACCGAATCAATGGTCAATGCATTGAAACAGAAGTCTCGTATCTATTGGAGATGTAATCCCGCACACCGTGACCATGGTAATGACAAAGTAAAGGATGTGCCATTCTTTCATTGGAGACTGGAACACCACCTCTTGTTATCAAAACGTTTTGGATACGAAGTAACAGAATTTATGCCTGACTTGAATCGTTATTATGTCAAGTGGGAAAGAGAATGATTAAGATGTTCGTCCACATCCCCAAGAATGGTGGGATGACAATAAGAAAGAATAAACAAATTCGTCAAAAGGTATTACTTTCTGGGCCAGACAACCTAAAGAATGCGGAGTATGTACAAGGTCTTACAAAGAAAATGCATGACACCAAAGACCACGCAGGGTACGAACACGGACGTTGGAGAGACTGGCGACAAGACGTAAGGGACACATATCAAGCAGTTGCAATCGTTCGTAATCCTTGGGACAGAGTATGTTCTCGTTACATGTTTGCAAAGAAAGTCATGGAATTTGAAGGGACACAACCAGAAGATTATGCAGATACTTCATCCTTCGAGGCATTCCTAGAGGAACGTCATAAGTGGGGTGGTCAAGAGTATATGTGGCATCGTGCAATTCGTGGATGGTATCCTGCATACGACCATGTGTCAGACGAAGAAGGAAACAACCGATGTCACATCTTACGGTTTGAGAACTACAACGAAGACGTGAGGACATACTTCGGTCTACTGAGTAACCCAGACCCTCGCAATATTACACGTGTACCTAATGACAGAGGCAAGACAGGATTCGGTACTTCTTATAAGGATATATACACTAAAGAGACTATTCAGATAATTGCTGACTGGTATCAAAAAGACATCGACTATTGGGGATTTGACTTCGATACGGGTGCAACAAGGAACTATTGGAATGCTACAACAACTATTTGACAAGTACCAATGTGATAAAGGTACAGAAAAACATCACTACTATAAAGAATACGAACCCTATTTTGAGTCCGTAAGAAACGACCCTATTAATATTCTTGAGATTGGAACATACAAGGCAGCGTCTACCCAAGCGTTTCATGAATACTTTCCTAATGGAACAATCTATACGATTGATATATTTGCAAGGACAAACCCAAAAGACTTAAACATATTAAAGAGTGGTAGAGTTGAATGGTTAAAATGGGATTCTACAGATGCGTCTCTTGGTAAAAAGATAAAAGAACAATGGGGTGACGTAAAGTTTGACTTCATTATTGATGATGGTGCTCATTGGCCAGAAGCAAATCGATTGACCCTTGAAAACTGTATACCATTTATGAAAGAAGACGGAACATATTTTGTTGAAGATGTGTGGCCGATGCACAAGATGAGTCAAGCAGAATTATCGAACCCTTGGTTGGTTAGATTATCTGAAAGATATGACATGTTAAAACACATGAGGTTTATGACTGCACTGGATAGTTATAACACAACACACTATGACCGCAGAAAAGAAACTAAATGCGGTGATACATACATTATAGCAATTAACAATTAGTAGGTAAATGATGATTAAATTAGTCTTATTCGATTTAGACGGTGTCCTTGTTGATACTAAGAAAATTCACTTTGATGCACTGAATGTGGCATTGGAGCATAATGACTATCTTCCGATAACAATGAACGAACATCTTCTGAGGTTCGATGGATTATCAACTGACCAGAAATTGGACATGTTAGGTATTCCTAGTAAGGAACAAAGGTTGATTCAGACTCGTAAACAAGCACATACTTATATGGCAATGAATACGATTAAACCAAATTATGATATCATAGAGTTGTTGGAACTACTTAAAGAAGAAGGATATAAGATTGGTGTATGTTCGAACGCAATAGAAAAGACCGTAGAGAACTGTATTGGTCAATTGGGTATTGAACAGTGGTTAGATATCACGTTGAGTAGTTGGGATGTTGAGAACAACAAACCCCATCCAGAGATTTACTGGAAAGCAATGTCTAAGATGGGAGTCTATCCAGACGAAACTGTTATTATAGAAGATTCTCCGACAGGACTTACCGCTGCATATCGTTCTGGTGCAAATGTTGTTAGAGTAGATTCTCCCGATGACACTAACATCTCATTGTTTGATAAGATACTGGGTGCTGATGTTGCCACCGCCCCTAAGTGGAAAGACGAGAACCTGAACGTTCTCATTCCTATGGCGGGTGCGGGTAGTCGTTTTCAAAAAGCAGGATACACTTTTCCCAAACCATTGATTGATGTAAACGGAAAACCTATGATTCAACATGTAGTTGATAATCTAGGTATTGATGCAAACTACATTTTTATTGTACAGAAAGAACATCGTGAGAAGTATAACCTAGATTCTATGTTAGACTTGATTGTACCCAACTGTACTATTGTAGAAGTAGATGGTGTTACCGAAGGTGCGGCATGTACCACACTACTCGCAGAAGAATTCATTAACAATGACCAACCATTATTCATTGCAAACTCTGACCAGTATGTAGAATGGAACTCTTTGGACTTTATGTATAAGATGAGAGAGACCAACGCAGACGGTGGTATTGTTACTTTCAAATCAACACACCCTAAGTGGAGTTATGCAAAAACCAACTCTCAAGGTCATGTTACTAGAGTTGCAGAAAAGAATCCGATAAGTGCTAACGCAACCGTGGGATTCTATTACTGGAAACATGGTAAGGACTATGTCGAGTATACAAAAGAAATGATTGACAAAGATATCAGAGTGAACGATGAGTTCTATGTGTGTCCAGTATTCAATCAAGCAATTGCAGATAACAAAAAGATACGTACTTACGAAGCAGATGAAATGTGGGGATTAGGTACACCCGAAGACTTGGAAAGATATCTATTGGGTTTCTAAATGAAAGTTGCTTTATGTATATCGGGAAGATGGAACGAATATTGCCACTCTAAGTGGGTAGACCGTTCCAAACGACTTCTTCCCTTTGATGAGATATTTACTGGGACATGGGAAGGTCAAGACGTTGTTGTTGATTATTACTTCCCTGAACCTAAGAATGAATATCATCCAGTCTTTGACACTGAACCATATCCCGATGACGCATCCACCCTCAGACGTGAAGTCTTTCCTCGTTTAATCGAGAAAGATATGCATATGGACGAAAATGCTTACCGTGACCCCGCATCTAGTCAGTTAAAACATGCGTATGCATCCGCTAACTGGCACAAACAGATTCTCATACACAATGAGATGATGAAGACAATACCTGAAGAGTACGATATGATTATTCGTACAAGGTTTGATGTGATTGTATCTGACCAAATTGATTGGAAAGAAATCATAGAAGACTCGTACAAGAGAATGATTCCGAAAGGATACAACTGTATGAACTACTATGGTAATCACGACTTTAACAAAGTGAAACACACGGATAGTGAGACTACCTATTATATCAACGATGCAATGATAGTACACCCCAGAGATTGTTGGGACACAGATTTGGTAGATTCTTTGTATAAGAACAAGCAATTGAAGAGTGCGGAAGAAGGATGGTATCAAATATTATCTGAACCGTTTGGATTCTATCATGAGAGTTATCATGGTGGATGTTATCTATCTGAGAGATGGGAGTATGTAAGAGATGTTGATGAAAGCCTTCATAATTAGTATGGTAAACAATCACGAGTCCACTGTTGCGACTCGTATGGTTATTGAATCTATAAAGAAAACTGGAACAAAACTAGAACCAATCATCTTACCCGCTACCACACCAAACACTATCGGTGAAGGAATAGACCAGTTGAATATGAGTGGGATTGCGTGGACATATCCCCTAGACGAACACCAAGATGGTCTTGATATGAAAACAGGACTACGTCTCACTCATTACAAGACTGCAAATCATGAAAATAGAGTTGCTTGTATGATATCTCATATGAGGTGTTGGCAGAAATCCCTCGACCTCAATGAGACTATCGTTGTACTAGAACACGATGCATTGTTTACAGATTCTCTTTTGCCAAAAGACTTGACTTCTGAATGGAAGGGTGGTATAATAGGTCTTAATGACCCCAGAGGTGCAACCAGAAGGTCTCAAGACTTTCACAGAAAGGTATCATCTAAGGTTGGATTACAATCCGTACCATATGTAGATGATTGGGATGTACCACAGGGACTTGCGGGTAACTCTGCATATATGATATCACCAAAAGCAGCAAAAAAGTTGCTTAACAAAGTAAAAGAAATAGGTATGTGGCCTAACGATGCATTGATGTGTAAACAGATGTTTCCATGGTTAGAGGTGGTATATCCCTACTACACAACTATACAGAAAGGGTTGACTTCAACCACAACACAATAATGGAAATACAACCAGTATCATCAATACCTAAAGTATCAGCACGTTCGTTCACTGTTGAACAAGTGCATAAACTTTCGGATGGAAATTATAAGATTCAAAGTACGACTTATTATGTTACTACATATGACAGTAAGGGAAGATTATCCACAACAACAAACAATAGTACAATGAGTTATATTATATGAAAGCATATGTTATTACAATAAGAGGAAATATAAATTCTGTTCAAGCAGCGAACAAGTGTATTGATTCTGGTAAACTTCATGGACTAAAGATTGAGAAGTTCTCTGCAATCACCCCCGCAGACAATCCTGTAGAACTACTAAAAACAAGAGGTATATCCCCAATACAATTTGATGAGAAATATTCTCGTAATGAAAATTGTATCGCAGCGTTCTTATCTCACTATGCGTTGTGGGAAGCGTGTTCGAAAGGTACGGAGAACTTTGTTATCTTTGAACATGACGCAATCATGGTAGACAGAATTCCCCCCGCATTACCTAACTATGTAATGAATCTTGGACACCCATCATATGGTAAGTGGAACACCCCCGCACAACTAGGTATTAATCCACTAACAACAAAGAGATATTTTCCTGGCGCTCATGCATACATGGTTACTCCCCAAGGCGGAAGACTGTTGGTAGAGAATGCACCTATGTATGCAAAACCAACCGATGTGTATCTAAACATAGACACTTTCCCTTGGTTACAGGAGTGGTATCCCTTTATTGCAGAGGCACGAGACACATTCACCACAATACAAGTAGAAGCAGGGTGTCGTGCAAAACACAATTGGAAAGAGGGTTATGAAATCATCGATGCTTAAAGTCTTCCTAACAGGTTGTGATAATAACACTGAGTGGCAGTTGCCTTGGTTTGTTCACAACTATCGTAAACACAATACAACCCCTCTAGTACTTGCAGACTTTGGTATGTCTAAAGAAGCACGTACCATTGCAGAAGAGTCATTTGATTTAATAATAACAGTGAAGAGTGAAGCACAGGGATGGTTTAAGAAACCTCGTGCAATTTTAGATGCAACTAAGTTAGACGGTGTAAAGAAAGTCTGTTGGTTGGATACTGACTGTGAAATTACCGCAGACATATCACCAATATTTAACCTATCAGAATACGGTAAGTTGGGTATGGTGAAAGATAGACCTTGGAGTACACGTAGAAGTGAACTTGGGAGTTGGTATAACTCTGGAGTTGTTCTGGTAGAAAACACTCCAAATATTCTGAAGATGTGGGCAGACGAATGTATTCGTAACCCCGTTCAAGGAGACCAAGAAGTTCTTTATATAATGATGGGAGGGGATGAGATTACAAAAATGTCGTATATTAAACCTTTACCTCACACGTACAATACGTTACGTTTAGACTATATAGATAACATAGAAGTAAAAAATCCCAAGATAATCCATCACACTGGAAGTAAAGGGAACGAAGTAATAAGGAGACAGATAGATGAATTATCTACTTAACGCATTAATCAAAAGACTTGAGGGCGACATCGCCATTGCAAAAGCAAACGTTAATGTGTACATGAAAAACAGTGCGGGGATTGGAGAACATCCAGACATCGTAGAATCAATAGAAACGCAAATCAGTAAGATTGCGGAAGCGGAAGATAAAATAAACGCTATTAATACCCATTTTGGGATTGGAAAATAAAATGTATGAATATAGATGTAAGGTAGTCAGAGTTGTAGACGGTGACACGGTAGACGTAGATGTCGATTTAGGATTTGGTGTGTGGTTAAAAAAAGAACGTGTACGTCTTTTAGGAATTGATACCCCAGAATCTAGGACACGTGACAAGGTAGAAAAACAATATGGACTAGCTGCAAAAGCATTTCTTAAACAAGTTCTAGGAACTAGTCCTATTCTTAAAACAACAAAGGATGGTAAGGGTAAGTTCGGACGTATCCTTGGTGAGTTTATTGTTGAGATTGAAAACAATAGAATTAATATAAATCAATATTTAGTTGACAATCATCACGCAGTAGAGTATAATGGACAGTCTAAAGATTCCATTAAAGAACAACACTTAGTAAACAGAGAACTAGTACAACTATGAAGGTCTTACATAACAACGTCCTTGTGACAAATGCAGAAGTTGAAGAGAAGACTGCGGGTGGTATTATCCTATCGGGTGATATCTCTACAGGTAATAAACCCGCAATAGTTATTGCGGTTGGTGAGAGTGTAACAAACGTTTTACCTAAACAAAAGGTTTATCTAGATTGGCCAAAAGCAATGGCAGTTGAAATTGATGGACTAAAGTGTGCAGTGATTGATGAAATACACATCAAACTAATTATAGAATAGAGTAATATAATGAGAGTAAATGTCTTAGGTAATGGAGACAATGCGGGATTGTTCCAACGTGGTACTAAGGGTAAGTTACTAATATGTAATATGCCTCCGTTTGAGATTCCTCGTAGTGAGGTTTACGGAACTTGTATGGTGGACTTCAAGATGATGAAGGCACTACAGGAAGGTCGTATTCAATTAGATATGTACGATTGGATTCTAGGTACAAGACCCAAACTGTGGATGGAACAGTCTGGAACATTCTATATGAAATACTCTCATCTTATCAAGGGATTCTATTCTCATATTCCAAAGTATGCGGGTGACCCAAAGTATGCCGCAACTAACTTTAATTGTGGTCACATGGCAGTTCATTATGCATGTGCAAAAATGCGAGCAACCGAAGTTCACATCTATGGATTCGATAGTATCTTTGATATGAACTTAGATAGTTTCACTGACTTGTTATTAGAATCAGACCGTTCTACTAATAACACAGTAAGACTTGCTGGCAACTGGAGACCTATATGGACAGAGATGTTCAAAGAATTTAAAGAGGTCAAATTCCATTTATATCATAGTCACAAAAACATCAAAATACCTATATCTAAGAACGTAGAAGTTCATGCGATATCTCATGGTCAAAAGACTTGACATTCTATACCAATAGTGATATAATATCTTATTGATTGAAAACGTCTCATGGTGAAACTGGATATCATCCGAGTCTTCTAAACTTGTGTTCAAGGTTCGAGTCCTTGTGAGACGGCCAATCAACGCTTGCCTCCGTAGTTTAACGGATAAAACAGTCCGCTACGAACGGACAACTCGTGGTTCGATTCCATGCGGGGGCACCAATTACAATGTTTAAAAGGTATAAATAATGCTACAGCCTAAGAAAAGTATTCATGATGATGAAAATCATGACTACAGAATCTTTAAGATGAATGATGGTTACGAATTTGGAGACTTATCCGATTCGGATTTATCATGTTTCAAACAGACTGAGTTAGACGAAGGTCAAAAGATGGCAGTAGTCAATAACAAAAGTCTATTCATATACATAGAGGAGTAACTCAATGGATAAAGTAAAAGAACTAATTAATAACGTAAAAGCAATGTTAGTAGACCCAATAGTAGACCTATGGGACGAATACAAGAACGAAGTTGGTCTTGTTATCGGAACAATAAGTGTAGTTGTGGGAATATTCCAAGGAGCATCATTACTGATTGTCTCTGGTGCAGTATTAGTCGCAATGACTGGTTACGACATATATGAAAAATATGTCTGAATAATACGACACTAGAAACGGATTAATAGGAATAACTACCATAATACGACTATTATGACAGTTTAGAAGAGGACTTTATGTCCTCTTTTTCTTTTCTCTNTCTTGTTTAATCCACTTCTTCGCTTTACTATTATCTACTGGACTACGTAAGAACTTCTGAACATCTCTATATGCACGTAGAGTTTCTGCCTTGTAGTCTTTACCGTCTGAGTTATCGACAATCAACATATCCTTTTTACCAAACATCTGTTGAAATGCACCGATGTTCTTCTGGACAGTTTTCCAATAGTTAGTAACTTCTTTCTCACCGATAGTACGGTCACGAGCAGCGTCACGTGAGATTGCAGTTTCTAGGTCAGTGTTTACAAATATCATTGCAGTATCATAACCTAACGCTTCCATTGACTGTACTTGTTTCTTAACCTTTGGAAAATCTTTACCAGTACCATCAATAACTACACCAAGTCTACCCATAAGGTATCTTGCTTGTTTCTTACCTGTTAATGCCTTTGCACGTCCACGAATGTCTTGTCCTTGAACTGAGAAGATATTTTCAGGAGACATTTCGAGTCCTGCTTTCTTCATTGCAGATTCGTATGCGTCATCCGAATTAACTACCTTCAGACCAAGGGCGGGGAGACCTGTTTTCCCGACAATGAAGGACTTACCACTGCCTGGCCCGCCTGCTAGGAAAACTGCTTTAAAGATAGCGGGGTCATCCACGCCCTCTGTCATAAACTTCTTAAACTTTAACATTAGTATACCTTAATTATTTTCTTTAAAATTGTGGCGACATTCGGCACTGTATTCTGTTTCCAATTATCATCCCCATACTCATCATGCATTGTGTTGCTACCTATGTAGTCAACCACATCCCCGATTGATTTTTCTGTTCCTGTTAAACGAGTTGGGACTTCAGGTATAGGGTTTGACCTATGAATTTCTTGTCTCAGGGTATCGTTTTGGTAATCATCAATCAAGTCAAAGTCTTCGGTGCAATATGCCGCAAAGTCATTTTTGATATCTTGTGCATTAAATGTAGTACCGTCTTCTATATCGTGTCCCGCAAGAAAGACTGCGTCAAACTTGACACCTTCTGGTGGAATAACATTATAGTTATCCGCACCCATGGCATACATACCATTGGAATCTATGATATTACAACCAAACTCTAACATTAAATCTTGGTATAGACTTGTGTGTCCATCTGGAAATGCAACCCATATATTAGGCGAACATCCAAAATATTTGTTAATAATAGGAGTCATGTGTTGACTTGCATTACTTTTTAGTGTTTCGTAGTTTGCATCCATTAGGGTAGGAAACTTACCATTTCTGAAAGAAGGAACAAACAAAACATTTTGATACTTCGAACACGTTAAGAAATTACTGTATACTATGCCAGCAATAACGTGTCGGTCTGTGCCAATCAATTTATCAGTCAACTTTGACTGATTGTATGTCTTGATACGGTCTTTGATTCTTAACTTTAACGCTACATCTGCTTCTTCAGAAATGAGTAGATTGTTCATCTCTCCGTTCGCAGATATAACTACATTATTACGTGTTCCATACATTTTTAATATACCTTAAAATATTCGTCCGCAGTTTCAATATTTAATGCTACTCTGAAGTAACCCATCATTTGTTTCATGCTTTGCATGTATGTAGCTTTAGTATTAACACGGTCTGTCATGTCGATAAGTTTTTGAGGAGTGTTTACGCAAGTGTACATTCTATCTTTTAGAAGAGTAATATCCACAGTCGCACCATTAATAGATGATTCAGAAACTCTACGAACATCGATTAAATCAACNTTANNNCCGATACAGTATTTTGCAAACTTCGCTTTAATATCATCAATTTGGTATGTACCCTTTTTATCCGCTTCAACACCTAGTAGAACAACACAATCAAACTTTACGTCTGTTTTGATTTTGAAGTCATGGTCAAGTCTAAAATAAGAATCAGTTTCTATTTGATTTACTTCGTAATGGTCGTATATAGGTTTCATGTAGTTATCACCATTCTTTGGCATAGTTACATGGATAGTACCCTCAGACTCATTTGCAAGATGAATGATAGGAAGTAGATGGTCACCCGCAGAATTTATAGACCTGTAGTTTCTATCTCTTAATCTTTCATAGTTTCCGTCTTCAAACGATGTAACAACAAGAATGTTCTGATATCCACGACTGACAATCAATCCATCAATCATTGAGGCATCTGTTACTAAAGGTGTGAAATCATCAATGTGAACGTTCTTTCCGTTGAACACTGATATCTTTCCAAGGTTCTGGAGTAGAGTGACTTTGGTGTCGAGATTAATAACGGAGGTCTCTTCGACTCCTTTTGGTTGTGTCTTATATAGTAACATTATGTCCCCTTATAGATTTTTTGAATGTGGTCTTCGAACTGTTCTATTTTTTCGAGACGTTTTGGCCAGAGGATATACTCTTTCTCTGGGTTTTGTTTTAGATTGTTTAGTAGGGGTTGAACCGCATTAAACAACTTGTCTAATTTTTCTTGAGTTTCGGATACCGATGCAGTAGTAGAAGCAACTGACGCTTGTGCCTGTTGCACAACCTCTAGTTCATTCTCATCGACAAGGGTAAATCCAAAGTCAAATAGTTGGTCTGTAGTATTCATAGTGTTATTTATACCTTTAAATAGTTAGAGAAAACGCTTGACAAACCCTGTTCTTAGTGTTATAATAAGTACTTAGATAATCAAGTTGAAGAGAGAATATATGACTAAGCACGAACTTTTAAGTATTCACCTAAACAATAGTGACTTAAACCTCACTAACCTCTCCAATATCTACAACTCCAGTGTTTCCGTTGTGCGTTGTATACTAATACAGTATTACAGCACCAAGGGTTTCACTCACCCAATTCTAAAATAAAGCTTGACAAATTAAGTTTTGTCCTGTATACTAGTATTTATATAGTATGGAGTTATAAATGCAAACATTTCACGGTTCAATGAAGTACGACATGCATGGTCGTAAACGTAAAACCAACGCATGGAAGAAGACCCCCAAACGAACCCCCGAATTTAAACCTCTTGAAAATTACTCTATAGGTAATGGCGAAGACCATCGTAAGAAGTATCCGTCTGTTAGTGACATGACCCGTTATGTCTCACAACAAGATAATTCCTATAAATTAGAAGAATCTAAGAAGTTTACAGTCGCACCCGCATACAATAAAGGTGCATACCAAGTCATCCCCAGAGGTGACGTTAAACACATAGGAAAATAACCATGATAACACCAGAAGGAACTTATATTACCGATGAATTTCATACATTTGCTCGTGAGATGTACCAAGAGAATTGTCGTGAACGTGAACAGTATAACGAACCTTTACTAACATTTGATGAATATATTAGTAAAAATAATCAGTTTTTGCTTGACAACTTCCCTGAAGTATGATATAATACTTGTATTGATAATGAGACTGTGAGAGGAAATTTATGAAATTAGTAATTCAAACCCAATACAAAGAGAACTATGCCGCACATAATGAGGATTATGTCCACGGTGTCTCCGAATCCTATTGGAAGAACAAGGGTGGTAGCACCTACATTGTGGACTATGTGTCCATAGAACAAGCTCAATCTGAAGGATACTACGAAGAGTTGTATTCTAAAATTGAGTTCAGTAATGAGGCATGTGAAGAATATGTCATTAGTGCAGAAGTAATAGATGATATTGATTTCGATATCACCAACCACGTTGAGAAGTGGGAGACTCCTATTATGTTAAGGAATTTTTCTGGTACTAAGTTCCATGCGACTAGAACCACCATGAATGGTGAGTATGGTTACATGAAATCCGATATCGCAAAGACCGAAAGAACTTGGGTCTTGGGTGATGACGAGTCTGGTGAGTATCACCTACATCTAACCGATGGTAGAGTTATGACCAGTGACCAGTATAGGGAGGCGGCATAATGGCAGATAGACTTATGAAAGGTGGGTGTATGGTCGAAAAGACTGACCTACCTGAGATGAATGGGTATCAACTCATTTATAAATTTGATAATGGTTACGGTGCATCTGTAGTCAAACACGATATGTCTTACGGTAATAAACTTGGACTGTATGAACTTGCAGTACTTGACAGTGATGGTGGGTTGTGTTATACTACCCCTATAACTGAAGATGTTGTCGGTCACCTAACAATGGGTGACGTTGATAAATTACTTGTAGAGATATCACACCTATGAACATATTCCATTTAGACAAAGACCCTATACTTGCCGCACAGATGATGTGTGACAAACACGTGGTCAAGATGGTCACTGAGTACGGTCAGATGTTGTCTACCGCACATCGTGTACTAGATGGTGAGTTGTATACAGACAAGACCAAGAATGGTCGTAACATCAAACGATGGAGACTGAGGGGTGCTGCACAAGAAAAAGACTTGTACAAAGCATCACATGTCAATCACCCGTCCAACATATGGATACGTGAGAATGCAGAGAACTACCGATGGTTGTTCAAACACTTCCAAGCAACTGCGAAGGAGTATGAGAAACGATACGGACGTGTACACATGACCTATGATAAACTAGGTGGTTATGTATGGTTTGCACCACGTAATATAAATTTAGTCGGAAGACTTACAAAGTTCGCACAAGCAATGCCTGAGTATTGCAAACGTGAAGACCCAGTAGAAGCATACCGTTTCTACTATATAAATGAGAAGGTAACATTCGCAAAGTGGAAGAACGTTGAGACACCTCAATGGTTCACTGAAGGAGTAGCTTAAATGACTATGCCTGATGAACGGTATCATGCCCTCAAGAGAACTGCAACCTTTCTAAAAGAATTGCAGAACCCTCACGGTAGATACAAAAGAGATAACATAACTGAGATACGTAAGATGGCATCAAATTGCCTTCGACACTACCCTTGGGATATGTATCTAGATGACCTTGCGGAAATTGCCCCTCACATTTTGGAAAACCCTAAATAATGGAGAATGAAATGAAATACCAAGAAATCGTTGACACCTTACGTGAAGGTGTAGTGAACTTATCGTTTACNAAAGTAAAAGANGGAGAAGTTCGTAANATGAGAGCGACACTGGTATCCGAACAGATACCACAGGACAAGATGCCTAAGACTGACGCTAATGCAAATACTGAGAAGAACCAAGTTGCGGTTCGTGTATTTGACTTAGATTTACAGGACTGGCGTTCATTCCGTGTAGATTCGCTCTTGACATTTAATGCAGGATAAGTTATAATACACACTATGGTCAAAAAACTAACAGCAGCAGAGAAAGCAAAGAAAACCAGAGAAGCGAAGAAACTCGCCTCTCTGAAAGAACTTGGTTTCGAACGTAAGAAAGTCAAACGCACACGCAAACCTATGTCTGAAGAACAAAGGGAAGCAGCGATTGAACGACTTGCAAAAGCACGTGCTGCACGTGGGGCAGATGGAAGTAAATCCGTTCACAGGGATATACGAGATTTGCCAGAAGACCATTTCTTGCATTGGAAAAAGGTCAAAGAATGGCTTAAGTGTAATCAAGACCAACTCAAGGGAATGAAAGGATATAAGAATTCAAAGAACTCAAAAGAACGTGCAGAGTACATTGACCTTAATACCTACATAACTAACATGAAGAGATATCTATCTCAAGGTGTATGGTTAGATTTCCGTTATGGTGAACAACGTGAGGGACGTATCCAAAAGGTGTGTGTCGCAATGGCATACTATCCTGATGGGACTCCCAAACGTCAATACAATTGTTGGTATCCTGATATCGCACAAGTCTGGACTAGGGAACTTGAAGAAGAGTTCGCAAAAGATTCAGACTATGCTAATCAATTTAAATTGGAAAAACCTCCAGTTCCAGACGTTATAAATAATGAGGAAGAGGATATAGAAGATGAAGATTGATATGATTATTGGTGGAGTGGATTCCTCAGAAGAAGAATCTAACTTCATGAACAAGAAGAAATTTACACGTATGGTAGAAGACTGTGTGCGAACAAAGTCTATGACATATATGGATACGGTTGTTTATCTGTGTGAACAGAACAACTTAGAGATTGAGGATGTCAAGAAATATATTTCGACATCTGTCAAAGAGAAGATTGAGTTTGAAGCAATGAAGCTTAACTTTCTCGAAAAGGGTGGTGACCTTTCCCTAAATAAAGGTTGACATTACTTGATTGTAGTGTTATAATACTAAACTATATTATGAATAATGTGGATAAACTAAAATACGCAAATATACGGAGAATATAAATATGTCTTTTGCAAACTTAAAAACCAATCGTACCGATGTGTCCAAACTGGCAAATGCCGCACAGGAAATGTCTGGTACAAAACAAACCAACAAATACGAAGATACTCGTTTCTGGAAACCTACTGTCGATGACAGCGGTAACGGATATGCAGTTGTTCGTTTTCTTCCTGCCGCAGAAGGGTCAGAATTACCATGGGTAAGATACTTTGACCATTTCTTTAAAGGGCCAACAGGTCAATGGTACGTTGAGAAGTCTCTGACTACTCTAGGTAACAATGACCCAGTGAGTGAATATAACTCACGTCTTTGGAACACAGGCATCGATGAAGACAAAGAAACTGCACGTAGACAGAAGCGTAGACTTCATTATGTTGCAAACATCATGGTCATTAGTGACCCTTCTAATCCTGCTAACGAAGGTAAAGTATTCCTTTACGACTTCGGTAAGAAAATCTTTGATAAGGTTATGGATAAGATGCAACCTGAATTTCCAGGCGAAGAACCAATCAATCCATTCGATTTTTGGAGTGGTGCGGACTTTCAACTGAAGATTCGTAATGTTGCGGGTTACAGGAACTATGATAAGTCGGAGTTCAAATCCCCTGCGGCATTGTTCGAAGGTGACGAGACTAGACTAGAAGCAACATACAATCAGTTACATGATTCAAGTGAGTTTGCTGATACTGGTTCATACAAATCTTATGACGAACTGAAAAGTCGTTTAGAGGTTGTACTGGGTCAATCTACTGGTTCGGGTTCAACGGTAAAGAATGATTCTTTAACACAGACTGCGGAAGTAGTTAGTGCTAAAGAACAAGAACCACAAGTTCTTGCATCTGCACCAGAACCTACTATCACAGCTTCAACTGACGAAGATGATACTTTATCATACTTTGCGAAGTTAGCTGCTGAGGACTAATCCTCAACAAGGATGGAAAAGGGGACTCTTCGGAGTCCCTTTTTTTATGGGAGAGGGTCGAATCCTATTGAAACACCGCATCCACAGGACGAAACTTCTTTAGGGTTTATTATCTTGAAGTATTCGTTAAGACCTTCTTTAGTCCAATCTAGAGTACACTCTTCTAAGTAAGGTAATGACTCTTCATTAATAACTATACTAAACTTACCATAGTCGAATGCAACATCGTCTTCGTTAGACTCATCTGCATATTCGATAACATATTCAAAACCAACGCATCCACCTGAAGTAACACCAAGACGTATTAACTTCATATGTCTGTCTTCGGTTCTCTGAATACATTTCTGTACTGCTGCGTCTGTTATTTCAATCACTCTATGAAGTCCTCTCGTTCGAGTGGTGGATTATTNTGACCTATCATTGATTGGTCTAGGATAGGATGTGTGTAGTCCTTTTCGTTCTTTGTCTCATAGTCTACCATCGCTTGTTTGATAGCATCTTCTGCTAGTACACTACAATGTAATTTGATTGGGGGCAATTGTAGTGCATCTGCGATATCTTTGTCTTTGATTAGTTTTGCTTCCTCGACTGTCTTACCCATCATCATGTCTACGAACAATGACGAAGATGCAATTGCACTTCCACATCCGTAAGTCTTGAATTTTACATCGATGATTTTATCTTCATCGTCAAGTAAGAGTTGTAGTTGCATGACATCACCACATGCGGGAGCACCCGCAAGTCCTGTCGCAACCTTGGGGTCTTTTCTATCTAAACTTCCAACGGAATGTTTTTGAGGATTTGCAAGAACGGCTTCGAATCGTTTTACTACTTCTTCTGAATATGCCATTATGCAACCCTGTCTAAGTCATCTGTAGCGGGTGAAGAGTCACCATACACTGCTTGACTACTTGAGTTAGTTGTGTTAGTTGTTGTTGATGGTGCAATCACTGTATTACCCGCAGATTGTTTTGCTTGGAGTTCTTCTAGTGCAGTCTGGAGTTTCATTATACGTTCTTCCGTAAACTTTGCACCTTTACTGTCACCACGACCTTGTTCATTATATGTACTCATACGGTCTTGATTAATTTTTAGGTGTCTCTTGTAACGTTCTTCGGTTGCTGCCATTATATCTTGTTCAGACTTAGGAGCTCTTTTTGTTTCTTTATAATCAAATCCGTCTTCGTCTGTGCCTCTCATTTCATGAAAGTCATCATCCTGAACCATAACTTTGGGTTGAGGTGTTGGTTTAACAACATCTTTCTCTACTTGAGGTTTTACTCTACCTTGTTTGATTTCTTTTACTTCTGGTTCTTCTTCGTCACNACCAAATCCAAAGAATGATGCAATCTTACTAGCGACACCACCAATTGCATTCTTGACCCAGTCAATCGCACCATTAAATACTGACGCAATTCCCATGAACAAGTCCATGATACCATCTTTGAAACTAAACGAGTCTAGTATTTCAGAGAAGTTTTCGAATCCTAGTTTACCCGCAATCCATGAGATAGCAGCTTTCAATAGGTCAAGTGGCATACCAATTAGTCCACCAAGGACACCACCGACTGCACCAAGGATACCACCAAGGATACCTTCTTCAGCGAATCCAGAGATTGCACCTTTGATACCATCAATGATACCCATTATTAAAGTAAGAGGTGCGAAGATTACTCGACCTAGTGATTTGAATATTGTAAAGACAGGTGACAATGCACCTTTCAATGCACTAAATGTTCCACCGAATATTTTAAAAGCACCAAGGAAAGACTTAATTCCACTACCAATTCTTGAGAATATTCCACCCACTGCTTTTGAATCGCCACCAATAAGGTTTGTGAGAGGACGAAACATGTTTCCAATATTAGTCAAACCACTTTTAAACGTGTTACCAATCTTATACATTCTCTTCATGAAGTTTGATGTACCAGTAACGGGTTTGCCATCAACACCCAATCCAACCATTGCATAGATTGACTTTGATATTCCAGACATTGTTGTTCTTATTCTTAGAATAACATTACTCTTCATACCCATAAGTTTGGAAAGATTTGGGCCAAGTTTACCATCTGGTGTCAACCCAACCATCTTATATAACCCTGTTCGGAGTGTACTAGTGACAAGTTTAAATCCTTTTGTCATTTTTCCACCGACCAAGTCATCAAACATTTGACCTAGAGCTAAAAGATATTTACCAAAACCTTGGGTTAAACCAACTGCAAGACCAGTAAGAGCAGCACCAATCGCACCAAGGAATCCCATAAGACCCATTCCTGCCGCATCTTTAAATCCCTGTACTCCTGCACCAAACTCATCTCTAGTAGGTTTCTTACCACCAACTTTTTCTCGTTTCTCTTCGAGTTTGTCGCCTGCCGCATTTGCCATAGATTTAAAGTATTGTGCAAAGGACTTATTCAGAGTAGCGAGTTCACTAATCTGTTTTTCNTCTCTCTTTTCACTTTTAATACCTTCAATCTGAACTGCTTCAGTAAGGTGTGCTATGGTTAATTCTGCCATTGTCTTATCCGTTTTGGTTTTTCATTCGTTCTTCTTGTTCTTTAAGATATTCTTCTAGTAATACTAGGTAAATCTCCCTCTCCCATGGCATCATATGTTCTATGTCATACAATGAATAATTAAAGTGTTGCATTAAAGCAAAATTGGTCTTAAAATGGTTGACCAAATTATCATGCGAGAGGCATATTAAAAAAAATCTTGAAGACCCTCCAGAGTTACTTTATTCTNGAATCCACATTCGCAAGTGAATTCAACGTCTTTTTTCATTACTGGAACAGTCTTTAAAAACTCTCCAACTTTTGTAAACTGTATGTTTGTCATTGAATCAATAAACTCAGCCAGTTCTTTCTTACTTACATCTGATACAAGGTGGTGTTCATCATCTGTCATGATTGAAATCATACAATCTTCAATCATCATGAATCCAAACTCCGCTTCGGAGACACCTTCACGGAAGTTCTTTACGAATCCATCGTAAGTAGGATATCTTAATTCAATAGAGATATCATCTGTAATCTGAACCACATTGTCTACATCTTCTTGTTTTGTAACTTCGAGAGACGATAAGTCAATATCAACGTCTGTCCTTTTGTCACATCCTTCATCTTCGCATTTAAAGTGTAGGGTTGATGATTCACCAACCGACTTACTACGAATCTGAGTGAACATGTACTCAACATCAAATGTTGCAAGTTCGCTTGTTTTGATATCATCATTCACACATGCAACAACCGTGTCAACCATTGCCCTCATTGCCTGCTTTTGGTCTTGTGACTCAAACGCAGAGAGAAGAAGTTTCTCCTCTTTGACCAAGTATGGTCGGTACGTGACAACTTTGTCACTAGATGGAATCACCATCTCATATTTTAGATTTTGATTTAACTTAGGTAGTGCCATTATATTCTCCAAATATTATAAAAATTTCCTAATCAGTTCACCCGCAAGACCTTCAACAAAGTCGTTGCCCACACGGTCACCCTTTTTGGACTTCCAGTTCTTGTACGATAATTGTACCGTAACTTCAAGTAACTGTCCGTCATCACTCAACGCAATTTCACTTAATGTTGTTGGGTATGCTTTATCTAGGACTAAAGTATAAGTGATATCGTCTCCGAATACCGCATTTAAGTCAAACTCACCCTGTGCAAGGTCGAGTGGCCCTAGTCTTGGTAATCTTCCACGTATAGAGGAAGGTATCTTACCAGAATCAAATAATTTCTTTTTCTTTATAGGGAAAGCAACACCCTTTTTAATGTGTTGTATAATAACTGGATGTGTGTAATCGTTAAAATACCCTACTTCTTTAGTATCTGAATTCACTGCTTGTGNTTGCCACAATTCAAAGTACTCTCTTACACCCATGTCATTAAGACAATGAAACGTGAGTGTTACGTCTTCTACTGCATAACCATATGCAACTTTGGTTACGTCAAGACCCATAGGTCTTTCTGTAGAAAGGATTTGTCTGCCAGGCAATGACGCTGCTTTACATAACAAGTTTAAGTTACGTGCATCGCCCTTGATAGGTGGTAAGAAAATCTTATACAGATTTCCCATTGCCAGTCCGCCACCAGAACCAACCGATGATTTAAAATCGTCAATACGAATTGCCATTAATCCTTACCTATACTTTGTCTTGAATCGTAGAACACCTTCTGTGAGTTTGCTTTACGGAACTGTGCAGTCGGTAAGAATGTTGCAATCTCCCACTCTGGAGCAGGGACTTCTGCAAACTTACTCTTGACATGTGAATTCAAGTAGTGTTTAAAACATGGTTTATAGTATCGCAATTTTGCAATACCTTGTAATCTCTTGTAAGTAATATTAAACTTTGCATCATCTGAGTTCTTACTTGACGCAACTTCCATCAACGAATCCAACATCTTTGCACGAAGGATAGGTGGAAGGTAGTGAAGGTTAATTCCATAGAATCCACCCTCTGCTGGCCCGACCACGATAATCAATGGGAATGCATCATAGTATGGAAGTTTATCTTTAGTCTTCGGGTCATAGAAGAACATTTGCATTGACCCGATAACACCTTGTTTCGCTCTTTGTTTTATCTGGTCTTCCTTCATTAACGCTTCACGATTAATGGAACGCATGTTGGATGCTTTCTTTCTGAACCATTCACGGGATTCCTTGGTACGGGGAGTAACTCCTGCACGGAATGCCTGTAGTTCTAGTCTGTTGAATATATTACTCATAGTTCTATTTATACCAATTTTACTTCAATTTTATTTTTTTCTTCGAGTATATGGTGCTAACTTCTTGAGTGGTTTTGTTGATTTNGGAATAAGANTNTTCAAGGGTTCATTCTTTTCTGTCCATATGACAAATCTCCAACCTCGGTCTTTTGCATATGCGTTTGCTGCTTCCCACTTATTTATGTTCTTTACATAAGTAAAACTTTCGTTGAGATATCGTTTTGTCTTCTTACTACCTGTAGGTATTCGAGTCTCTTTATCTGGTTTAATTTCAACCAACCAAGTCTTACCATCTTCCATGACCATTTTTAAGTCCATAAAATATCTATGATAACGCTTGTCAACTTCATATAGATATGGTATAACGACTTCTTCAGAAGACCATTTTACTACTTTTGGGTTATCATCACACCATTTGAAGGCATGTTTCTCCCACAAAGAACGATATACCACACCAGTATGGTCGCCTTCGTATTTCTTTGTATTTTTTACTCTGTATCTTCCCGAATATGCCATAAAAACCTTATAAATAAAGATAATGATTTACAACCTATTTATAGAGAAATTAAAATGGCAACAGTCACAAACATAAATGACGTACAGGTTGGAGACACTTTAACGTCTGCACAAATTTACGAAGCAGCAACTGGTTCAAAGCCTGGCATTCAAGAAAACAAGTCCAGAAAAGACCTTGAGTATCCACTTAACAATCCTGATGAATATAAGGGTAGGTTAGTCTTCAATGTAATGAAAGAACCTGAAACTGACCTTGGTAATATTAGTGAAGCTGCGACATCATTTGCGAAGTCTATCGGTGACGGTTTAAAGAACGCACTAGGAACTAATAACCCCGATGAGGTTGCAAAGGCAGTCAAATCTCATAAAGGTGAAGTTAACGTTCCTATTATCAAACAAAGACCATTAATTAAACTTGACAGACAAGTATCGATGTATCTACCTGTTGGTCTACAGTACCGTGATAACGTTGCATATGAGAATATGGACTTGGGTGGTGCGGGTGCGTCTGCGGAAGCTGGATTACAACAAGGTTTGAGTGGTGTTAGGAGTTTGATTGAAGGTGGATTGAAAACTCTAAGTGCGGGTCTTGGTGGTGCGGCAAACAAAGATGTTGCAAAATTAGGGGTTGTTAAACTTGCATCTAAGTTACCTGATGAAGTATCGGGTGCATTTAAATCAGCAGCGGGTGTAACAACCAATCCAAACACTCGTGTGTTATTCAAACAAGTTAATCTTCGTGAGTTTGCATTTGCATTTAAGTTCATTGCAACTTCGGCAAAAGAAGCAGAAGAAGTAAAAGAGATTATCAAATTATTCAGAACAGAACTATATCCAGAAAATATTAATCTAGAAGTAGGTGGAAGTGAAATCTCTATTGGATATAAGTTCCCTAACAAATTCCAAATTGATGTGGAGTATGATGGGGAAGAAATTGCAACAAGAATCAAACCATGTTTTCTTAGAGATGTGAATGTAACATATAACAACACATCAATGACTATGCACTCCGATGGTAACTTCCAAGAAATAGAAATGTCATTATCATTCCAAGAAACAAGAACACTCAACAGAAAAGATGTAGAGGAAGGATACTAATGACAACAAAATACTTTAAAAACTTTAACATCGTTGGATATAATTTTGGTAGCGAAACTAGTAAAGTTCTCTTTGATGATATAACTCAATACGTTGATATTATCGATGGACTAAAAGATAACGTCTCTTTCTACGAACAGTTTACTATTATAGCGGGTGATAGACCCGACACTCTCTCATATAGATTGTACGGAACTACCGATTACTATTGGACATTCTTTCTTATGAATGACCACTTACGTGAATCTGGATGGCCAATACCTACATATGACTTGTTGGATACTGCAAAAACAAAGTACCCATATAGAATTATAACAACAAATTCAGATATATCAACATCATTTCCAGTTGGTCAGATTATAACTGGAGTAAATAGTGGTACACAGGGCAGGATTATTAAACGTAATCTTGATATGGGACAACTAGTAGTTGATACTTCGGTTACTGCGGGAGAGTACTTTGGACTGTACCCTAATCTTGTAAACTTTAGTCCTACAGAGAACATTCAATACATCGCAGAAGACGGTGCATTTTATAATGCTACTCTTGTAAAAGAATCAGAACAATATAATGCAGTCCATCATTATGAGGATGCGGACGGTGTGTGGCAAGACCTCACATTGTTTGACTTTGCAAATCCAAGTTCACAGTACACTGCTATAACACATAGAGATAGAATTGAGAAAAGAAACGATGTCCTCAAAGAAATAAACGTTTTAAAACCAGACGTAATCGATAAAGTCGTTGGTGAATTTAATAATTTTCATAAAAAGGTAGGTTAATGTCTACGTCACAACAGTTCAAAATAACTGAGGCATCAATCTCAGCAGACCGTTTTGGTGGATTTGGTTCAAATTCATTTGATGTAAGAACATCTGTTGCAGAATTGAACGTGTTTGAAAGTTTAGACAAACCTTATCTGACGGGAACTGTTGTTATTCTTGATGATAAAGCACTGTTTGATGCTATAAATTTTCAAGGAACAGAACGATTTCGTGTAAAACTTGCATCTGCGGATAACACTTTAGATACCGTATTCGAACGTACCTTTATGATGACTGGAATCGAACGTTCAATCAAATCAAATGATAACGGAAAATCTAGTATGTATGTTATTACATTACTAGACGAACATGCTTATCTGAGTAGTTTAAAACGAATCAGTAGGTCTTTCAATGGACGTATCGATAAGATTATAATTAAACTCCTTGCAACTCAAATGAATATGGATGTAGATATCTCATACTTGTTTAAAGGTGACGGTAAAGAATCCGCACCAATTCAGACAAATATAAAAGGTATCATTCCCAATCTAAGTCCTATTGCAGCAATCAAGTGGTTGGTGTCAAGAGCGACCACCGTGACAGGGTCTCCATTCTTTGCGTATGCATCTATGCACGATAACAATCTTCGTCTAGGTAATCTGGACTGCATGTTATCACAAAAAGCGTTTAATTCAAAATTACCNTATACGTACAATCCCGCAAACGTATCTAACGCAGACACTCAAACAGAAGTAGAAAAAACGTTTACTATTAAAGCATTAAAAACATCTAAGATGGCAAACACCTTAAAACTCATTCAAGAAGGTGCAGTAACAAGTGGCATGTGTAATACCAATCTTAACACAGGACAGATATTTAATCAACACTTCTCAGTCAGAGATACTTTAGGTAAACTATCGGGACAGGGTATCATTGGCGAGAATCAAAATGTATTTGATACAGAATTTTTGATGAATGAGAATCCAGTCGATACATTCAACGCACAAAACATTCATACGGTAACTTCGAGTGGAACATATGGTAGATACAAAAGTTATCATGACGAATTTGATGCAACCAAGTTTAAAAAGAAACTAGAAAGTAAAGCATTGACCAATCACCTATATAAGAACATGATGAATGTTGTTGTAGAGGGTGCAGGATTTATTGTTTCGAAAGCAAGTGTTGGGGACATAGTAAACCTGAAGATTGTAAACGACAATACAGAACAAGATAAAAATGCGAGTGAAGAAGACTTAATTGATAAAGCTAAGTCTGGTGATTGCATTATCTATGATACTAGACATACCTTCTCTGGAACTCAACACACAGTATCCATAAACGTATGTAAACTAGAGAGACTTTCACAATGACAATGAAACCTATTCTTTCAGAATATTATGGTGATAATACACGATGGTTCATTGCAACTGTTGTTGACGCATCACCCCCATACGGTTTTGAAGGACGTGTAAAGATTCGTGTTCATGGATTACATACATCATCCACTGTAGCAATTCCTCAACATGATTTACCATGGGCACAATGTCTTGTACCAACCACAGAAGGTGGAATCTCTGGTATTGGTAGAATGCCACAGATTCAACCTAACGCACTAGTCTTCGGTATGTTTATGGACGGAATGAACTCTCAAACACCTATTGTAATGGGTAGTCTACCGCACATTGAATTACCTACTAGGATACAACTAGGTCAAGATGGTGAGGATATCGGAGAAGATAACAAACCAGAAAATCTATGGCAAAGCTTTGTTGCTGCGGTCAAACCGAAAGATGTTGATATACAAAATGATAATTCTGGTAATATTAATAATCTGGTAAGATTATCACGAGAGAAGACTGCGGTTAAGTTCTTTCTAAATCTAGGTTATACCGTCAAACAATCTATAGGTTTGGTTTCGTCACTCGGTCAAGCGTCTGGTATGCGAACTGGGGTAAATGTACAGTCATCTGGACTTGCAAGATTCTCTCGTTTAAGGTATAATGACTTACAGAACTTTTCAAATGATTTCAATAAGTTTCTGGTTCAACTTGCCTTTATTGCATATGAGTTGAACGGAACACAAACTAACGCAAACATAAAACTATTACAATCAGATAAATTTGATGGTGAAGATGGTGTGTGTAGTATAGTGTGTAAGTATTATCTCAAAGATAGTAGTCTTGCGAATCAATCGCAACTTGCAGCACGAAGAATGAACGATAGGATAGGATAATGGCACTAAGTAAAGAATCACTGAATAGTTCGATAAATTCAGAAATCAATAAACAGACTAGTGCAAACGCAAAGTATGTTAATAGTGCTACAAGTGCAGTCGATGATACCTTTGCAAAAACTACCAGTAAGATTGGTAGTGTTGACGGAGAAGTCTTGGGTGGGGTTAAGTCTTTGGGTGCATCTGCTCTTGACGGAAACGAAGTATTAAAAGATGGTATAGGAAAACTTACTGATAAGATTCCTAGTTTAGAAGGTGCTGCAACTGCACAANCANCCATACCAAACCTTTTAGGTTTATCAGAAGCAGACCCNACTGCATCTGCAATGGAAGTTGTCGGTGGGGGTTCACCCAAAGATATTCAATCTGGTGTAGATAAGGTAACAACTATCTCTGGTGAGGCAATGACAGATATATCTACGTTCACTGCCACTATCGCATCCTCAGATGAATTAACAAGTATCTCTGCCGCACTTCCTGATTTAAAGATTCCAAGTCTTGATGCCGTTGTGGGTGAGATTACCCCTGTCGCATCTCTCAGTAGTCTTGGGGATACTGTAAAGGATAACGTATCAGACGCAACTGGTGTTGGTGGTCTATCTGCGACACTTACAGATGCAAAGAATGAATTAAGTACTGTAGGTAGTGTTGGTGATTTAGTTACTAGTGGGTTAAGTGATATCACATCTGCTACCACTGAATTCTTATCAGATGCAACTGACTTTGCAACTAACTTTACCGAAACAATAGACAAGGGTTTGGGTGGAGTCTTACAGAATCTTGCGGAAGGACTTACGGGTAATGCATCTTCATTCCTCGCTAACCTCGTGCCAGGCGGTATTAGTGCAACCGAATCAGAAAGAAAAAGAATACTAGAACAGTTTTCAACGGGTGACCCCGCAGATAAAACTAAAGCGGTCAAATCACTTACCGCAAAATCAAATAATGTCTCTCCAAAAATGAAGGGTATTATTAATAAAGTAGATGCAGAAAACACTAACGACCTATCTAATAAAGTAACAATTGCAGCAAGAAAGGCGGGTGTTCCTGAGTCAGAGATTCAAGACGCAACCGCAGAGATGGAAATAATTGACACGGGTCTAGACCAACTTGATACTACTATTGGTGGTTCTGTTGTTGTTGATTCAAGTCTATTTGATGAAGACTTCTCTATTGGTGCAAACGAAAACAGATGGTCTGGTCGTACAACTAAAGATGAAGTATTTACATATGTTGCATCTGTAGAAGAGTTGGACGCAGAATTCTCACGTATAGAACGAGATGTCACCGAAGTGATTGTCCACGCAACCGAAACATATACAAATAAAGATATCGGTGCAATAGAGATAAATAACATTCATAACGAATTAGGACATGATGGTATTGGATATCATTATGTGATTAGACGGGATGGTAGACTTCAACGTGGTAGACCCGCAAACAAAGTTGGAGAACACGCAGTAGTAAATGGACATGATGTATATTCTATTGGTGTTGCACTGGTCGGTGGTATTAATGTATCTTCGGGAGATGATAACCCTGAGACACACATGTCTTCGTCATCGTTCACTCGTGAACAGTATTCGACTCTAGAGAAATTTATTAGGTCGTTCTATCGTAGATATTCTGGTGGACAAGTATTTGGACACAATGATGTTGATATCGCAGAACAAGACCCATACTTTGATGTGGTTGATTACATAGAGTCAATATTTAGAAAGACTAATGTGACTACAGACCCGTCAAGTAATCCTCCATTGAGTCCAACAGAGATTAATGTACAATGACAACTAAGAAAGACAATTTCAGTGAACGAGTTAACAAACTAGGTGAGGGTAATGAAAATACTCTTGGTGTTGCTCAAGATGGTATGCAAGACCCCACAGGTGAATTTCCTAAGAGAGATTATAACTTTGGGACTGGTATCAATAAAGCTGCTCGTGGAATTAAGATAAATGAACTCTATGTTGGGGGTGGTGATATTGGTGTATCTTTGGGGATACAATCACAACGTCCTTCTGAATATCCTTTCAACCAAGTATCAGAATCTTTATCTGGTCACATTGTTGAATACGATGACACGCCAGGCGGTGAACGAGTATTAATCAAACACCGCACGGGTGCGGGTGTAGAGATGAGAGCAGATGGTTCTGTCCTTATCTCAGCGGTAAACAACAAGGTAGAAGTCACTGGTGGTGACCAAACAGTAATCGTGGAAGGACACGGTAACCTTATCTACAATGGTAATCTTAATCTTAAAGTAACAGGTGACTACAACATAGATGTTGGTGGTAACATGAATCTGAATGTTGCGGGTAACCTAGTAGAACAGATTGAACACAATCATAAGACTACAGTCACAGGTAATACCAACCTTACAACAAAAGGTACAAAGACAGTTAAGACCGTTGGAACAAATACTGAGATGATGTTATCAGATAATAATCAGTTTGTCAAGGGTAATCAACAGAATCTTGTCGAAGGTAATATCGACCAGTCATCTGAAAAGAAAATATTTGTATCTGGTAAAGAGTCCTACGCAGTATCATCTAAGAACACCAATATTACGGGTGCGAAGTTCGTATCGGTATTGGGACAGAAGGGTGCAATCGGTGGTAAGAAGGTTGACTTTACTGGTAATGTGTATCAAGGTAATGAAGGTGCAACCGCAGAATCTTCGGGTGCAATCTTCCACGGTACATTCAAGGGTATTGCAGACGAAGCGATTCGTTCATACAATGCGAATGTAGCAGGATTTGCCGAAGTATCTGACACTACAAATGCACAGTCATATGCAGAAGCAGCTACTTCTGGAACTGCGGTTGGTGATACTCATACGGCAGCAACCAAGACACAGGCAACCATTACAGGGGAAGACCCACTAACTCCATTAGTAGTAGTAGGACACGCAACCTCTGGTTCGTATGCAATCAAGAATGTTGTGGTCGATGCAGAAGATTCCTTAAAGAACAAAATTCTATTAACAGACGATTATAAGAACGTCTTTGATAAGATACCAACTACCCAAGAGATTCGTTCTGCATTAAGAAATTCTGGTTCTCGTGATACCGTTGGTAGTATTCTTGTTTCAGAAGAAAGACTCAATCCAGACTT
>JGI24540J26637_10000010_pt1 | contig 61777 bp, 68 predicted proteins | sample NorSeaMetagenome_FD_26637 | JGI IMG/M metagenome (IMG submission 26637)
CCAAAAGATTTTTTATTAAAAAAATTAGATAATGTTTTAAACTCAAAACATGAATTTTCCCCTCGAGATATTGTTTTATTTGGATTTGGAAGAATCGGTAGACTTGCTGCTAGAGAATTAATTAAACAAGCTGGTAAAGGTCAACAGATGCGACTTAAAGCAATAGTTGTAAGAAAACTAACAGATGAACAAATAGTTAAGAGATCTAATTTATTACGAAATGACTCAGTTCATGGAGCTTTTAATGGTGTTGTTGAAATAGATTTAAGAAATAAAAGCATAATAGTTAATGGTCAGATTATTAAATTGATTGAAGGATCGAACCCTGATAAAATTAATTACCAAGATTTTGGAATCAATAATGCACTTTTAATTGACAATACTGGAGCATTTACAACAAAAGAAGCCTTATCAATTCATCTAAAAGCCAAAGGAATTAATAAAGTATTATTAACTGCCCCAGGAAAAGAAATTCCTAATATTGTTTATGGAATAAATAATCATGGTCTAGATATTGAAAATAATAATATTTTTTCTGCAGCATCATGTACTACAAATTGTATTGCACCAGTTTTAAAATTGGTGGAAGATAATTATGGCATTAATAAAGGGCATTTAGAAACTGTACACTCCTACACAAATGATCAAAACTTGCTTGATAATATGCATAAAAAACCAAGAAGAGGACGATCAGCTGCTATAAATATGGTTATAACGACAACAGGAGCTGGAAATGCTGTTACCAAAGTTATTCCTTCATTAAATGGAAAATTAACAGCAAATGCAGTAAGAGTACCTACTGCAAATGTTTCTCTTGCTATTTTAAAGCTAAATCTTAAAAGATCTACTTCCGTTGAAGAAATAAACGAAATGATTAGAAAAAATGCCTTAAGTGGAAAACTTGTTAATCAAATTAATTATCAAATTGATCCTGAACTAGTATCTACAGATATAATTGGTAATTCTTGTTGTTCAGTTTTTGATAGCCAAGCAACTATTTGTACTGCTGATGGAAATGATATTGTTTTATATGTTTGGTACGATAATGAGTTTGGGTATACAAAGCAGGTTATTAGACTCGCAAAACAAATTTCAAAGGTTAGACGACTTACTTATTATTAATGGATAATACTATTCTAAGAATTGACAATAGAAATTTCATTAAATATAAATTTCTTAACTCTCTATTTTTAGGAACCTCAATTGGAAGTGTTTTTACTATTTACAATCCTTTAGAACCATCAGTTTATTCAATTGGAGGAATATTTTTAGCAATTGCTATGATTTTAGTCGCTACTCAGTATTCACGCATTTTAAATATAAACTACTTTTACAAAATATCACTTTTTGTAGAATTAGTTATTTTACTAGTGATAATTGCATTTCTAATTTTTTCATTTAGTTATCAAATCGCTTTTACTGTATACATTGGATATCAGCTTACTTTTATCTTTGGTTCATATTTAGTAAGAGGAGAAACATTATTATTAAAAAAAGAAAAAATATTAACACTTGTAGATATCTCAAAACAATTTGGATATTTAGCAGGACTAGGAACCTCATTTCTTTTTTATAAGATTTTAGAATATTACTTTAATATTAACGAAAATCAAAATCAAGTTTTTTTAATTCATTACATTCTATTAACAATAGAATTACTTGTAATTATTTTTCTGATTAAATCATTTAAAAATATTAGAAAATGATTAATCTTAAAAAAAAGATAATTTTAATCAAATGCATTCTTCTAATTATCCCTTTCATTAGTAAAGGGACAGAAGAATTAAATATTAATAAATCTGGAAAAATTGTTTTTATTGGTAACTCAATTACTGAATTTTGGTCCACAAATTTTTTTAAAGACAATTTACAATTTATCAATAAAGGAATAAGTGGGCAAACAACACCTCAAATTCTAAAACGTTTTGATTCTGATATATCTATTGAAAAAGTGAAATCAGTAATAATTTTAGCTGGCATAAATGATATTGCACAAAATACTGGTCCAATAACAATTACTGAAATTGCCAATAATATATACAAAATGTGTGATATAGCAATTTCTAAAAATATCAAAGTAATTATTTGTTCTGTACTGCCTGCTAATAAGTTTATATGGAATCTATCTATTGAGCCTACATATAAGGTTATTAATCTTAACTTTTTGTTAAGAAATTATTGTAGAAAAAATAATATTACTTATGTAGATTACTATTCTCAAATGGTTGATTGGAAAGGTGGTTTAAGGACACCAGAATACACAGAGGAGTTTGATCTTGTTCATCCAAATAAGAATGGTTATCAAAAAATGGAGGAAATATTATCAAAATATATTAAATAAAAAAAGGCTCTAAATTATTTAGAGCCTTTTTTTAAATAAATCAATAATTTTTACTTATCGTCTTTAACTTCTTCAAAGTCAACATCAGTTACATCATCAGGACCAGATTTTTCTTCATCTTTAGCATCAGGATTTCCACCTTTTGCGTCTTCACTAGCTTTATACATTTCTTCTGAAGCAGCAGTCCATGCTGTATTAATCTTCTCCATAGCAGCATCAATTAATGTTATATCCTTGCTAGCATGAGCTTCTTTTAGTTCTTTTAAAGCTTCTTCAACAGGGGCTTTTTTATCGGCAGATAATTTATCGCCAAATTCTTTTAATTGCTTCTCTGTTTGAAAAATCATACCATCTGCACCATTTATTTTATCAATAGACTCTTTAGCACTCTTGTCTGCATCAGCATTTGCCTCTGCTTCCTTTTTCATTTTGTCAATTTCAGCTTCAGATAAACCAGAAGATGCTTCTATCTTGATATTTTGTTCTTTTCCTGTAGCTTTATCTTTAGCAGAAACATTTAGAATACCATTTGCATCAATATCAAATGTCACTTCAATTTGAGGAGTTCCTCTAGGCGCAGGAGGAATATCTGCTAATTGGAATCTTCCAATTGACTTATTATCAGCCGCCATAGGACGCTCACCTTGTAAAACATGAATATCAACAGCAGGCTGATTATCAGCTGCTGTAGAGAAGACTTCAGATTTTTTAGTAGGTATAGTAGTATTAGACTCAATTAGTTTTGTCATAACTCCTCCCATTGTTTCAATACCTAAAGATAAAGGAGTTACATCAAGTAGTAAAACATCTTTTACATCACCAGATAACACTCCTCCTTGTATAGCTGCACCAACAGCAACAACTTCATCAGGGTTCACACCTTTTGATGGAGATTTCTTAAAATATTTTTCAACAACAGCTTGTATAGCAGGAATACGAGTTGATCCACCAACTAAAATAACTTCATCAATATCTGATGCAGTCATTCCAGCATCTTTCATAGCACTTTGGCAAGGCTTGATTGTATTTTGAATTAAAGTATCTGCAAGTTGCTCAAACTGGGCTCTAGTTAAATTACGAACCAGATGTTTAGGTCCTGATGCAGTTGCTGTTACATAAGGAAGATTTATTTCTGTTTGAGTAGAGCTAGAAAGTTCCACTTTCGCTTTTTCTGCAGCTTCTTTAAGTCTTTGTAAAGCCATAGGGTCATTTCTTAGATCTAATTTTTCATCTTTTATAAACTCTTCGGCTAACCAATCAATAATAACTTGGTCAAAATCATCTCCTCCTAGGTGAGTATCTCCATTAGTAGATTTAACTTCAAAAACACCATCACCAAGCTCAAGAATTGAAATATCAAAAGTTCCTCCACCTAAGTCAAAAACTGCAATTGTTTTATCCTGATCCGCCTTGTCTAAGCCGTAAGCTAATGCAGCAGCTGTAGGCTCATTTATAATTCTTTTAACTGTTAGACCCGCAATCTCACCAGCTTCTTTTGTAGCTTGTCTTTGAGCATCATTAAAGTAAGCTGGAACAGTTACAACTGCTTCACTTACAGTTTGTCCTAGATAATCTTCAGCTGTTTTTTTCATTTTTTGTAATACCATAGCTGATATTTCTTGGGGAGTATATAATCTATCATCAATCTTAACTCTAGGAGTATTATTATCTCCCTTAACAACATTATATGATACATTTTTTATTTCCTTGCTCATAGAAGAAAAACTTTCACCCATAAATCTTTTAATAGATGAAATTGTTTTTTCAGGATTAGTAATAGCTTGACGTTTTGCACTATCACCAACTTTTCTTTCACCGCCTTCGATAAAGGCAACAATTGAAGGAGTTGTTCTTGCTCCTTCTGCATTAGGAATTACAACAGGCTCATTACCCTCCATTACTGAAACACAAGAGTTTGTTGTTCCTAAATCTATTCCAATTATTTTACTCATTTTTTTTATTTTAATTTATATTATAACTTTATTTAAGCATTACTGCAATTAATATACCAAAATAAAATATTTAGATATTACATGTCAAAATTGGGAAAAAGTATAGGGATATGTTAAAAAATATGACAAAAAGTCATTTATTGGAAACTCAAATCTAAATCATTTATAATATAATTTCTAGTTCCATTTGTTAAGCCAATTCCAGAAACCAAATAAGTATATCTTGCAGAGAAAAGACCAATACCATTATTTATATTACTAAAGCTGGGTCTTTCTTGAACAATAGAAGAATATGGTTGATTAACATTTATATATGTCTGTAAATCTTCTGTTCCAACAGTCATTCTTATATCTAAATCTACAAAACGTCTAACAACATTGTCATTAATATCAATTTGGGTTTCTAAAAAATCAAAAAAAGATTCACCATCAAATTGAGTATTCATCAAATTACCTCCAGAATTCTCTACAAGCGGTTGACTCCAAGTAGCAGAATACAAATTAGTATCATTATCATGTGTATAATTAAAAATTAAATCAAGTTGATAAATTTCACCATTTGTAGACTTTTGCCAAGTAAGTGTTTTTGAAATAAATCCAATTGCTGAATTATAAAAACCAAAATCAAAAGAAGGATTAAATGTTTCAAAGCTAAAACCATTAACAAGTTCAGTATTGGCAGAAACTAAATTTCCAGTTGTAATATTTTCTACTGTAATTGAATATGTAAAATTGTTTAACAAAAAACCTGGGCTATAAAATTTATACATAATATTATTATCTGTAGGAAAGACTCCTTCATCTTTGATAACAACAGTATCTGATAAAACTCTAAAATCTAAAGTATCAAAACTACCAAAATTACTTTGCTTTAATTTATGAATTTTAACTAGTAAATTATCAGGATTAAAATTAGAAGAATCAGAAATAGAAGCCATAGCAAGAGCATCATCTTGGCCTAAGAATGCCTTATTAATTTTAATAAATTGTGTTTCACTATTTTGATCCAAAAGTCCATATAAAATAGTAACCTCTTGCCAATCAGCATTTACATTAAAATCTGTTTCACAAGAAATTAGTAAAGTCATTGATATAAAAAAACAAATTATTTTATTCATGTATGCAAAGTTATTGATTTAAGTTATAAGTAAAGAGAGATATTTGTAAATTTGCATAAACAAAAAATAAAATATGAAATATCTCTTTAAAATCATTGTAATTATAATCTTTCTATCAGGTAATATTATCTCAGGTCAAGAAATTTTGGTTGATGACTTTACAAATCAGATAGTACATGAAAATTTTTATGAAAAAACAGATGTATTTCCCATACAAAAATCTGGCGAAAATTTCTTATAATTGATGACAACGAATATTTAGTAAGCAGAAACAATAGTAATAGTGAGTATGCTATTATTTTAGAAAGTGATCTAATTTCAAATTTTTTTTTAAAAACTTCTGTTAGATTAGGACCTTCAAAAAATAAGAATGCAAGCATTGGAATTATAATAAAAGCGGATACTGAATTTAATCGTGCAATAATTTTAGAAGTTAATAGAAAAGGAGAATTTAGAATTAAAGAATTATCAAATGACAAATACATATTTTTAACTGGGAAATCAAGGAAAAACGGATGGGTTAGAAATAAAAACATTAATAAAGAAAATCTTCATAACGAAATTGAGGTAAGAAATAAAAAAAATAATTTAAATTTTATAGTTAATGGAAAAATTATTTCTTCCTTAGAAATACAAAAATTTAACAAAGGATATTGTGGCTTATTAATAGGAGCAGATTCAAAGGCAAGAATTAAATATTATTATTTAAACAGCAACGGCGATGAAAAGATTTTAAAAAACAAAACTGAAGAAATTAAAAAGATTGAAAAAGAGCAAATTTCTGAAGAAAAAACATTTGAAAATTCTCAAGAAATTAATGCTATTAAAAATAAAAATAATTCCTTAAAAGAATCTCTTAAGACTTTAGAAGCATTAAAGTTAATAAATAGTGAGTTAGAAGAAAACAAACTTCAATTAAGTAATATAAATTTAGAATCTAAGAACATAATTAATGATAGAGAGAATAAGATTAATCAGCTAGAGGGCATAATCAAGGAAAAAGAGATCAGTGAAGAAAAATCTAAGAACACTATAAATGATTTAAAGTCAGAGTTAAATATTAAAGAAAAAGAAATTACAATAAAGTATAATAAAATTATAGAAGTTAAAAACTATAATATAGAAATAATTGAAAAAAACAATATTTTAAAAATAGAAATATTAAAAAATACTGATGAAATAAACAAATTACAAGTCCAACTTAAAAACACATCATCGTCACTTTCAGCAAAAGAAAAAAAACTAAAAAAGGAAGAAGCTGAATTAGTAAAACTCAATTCTAGTCATCAAATATCATTGGAAAAAATAATATCTAAAAACTCAGAGATTAAATTATTAAATCAAAATATTAGTAATAGTAATAAAACTTTAGAATCAGTTAAAAAGAAGAATTCACAAGAAAAAGAATTACTAATTAATAATAAGAAAAAATTAGAGGAAAATTTAAAAAAAGACATTACTAAAATTAGTAATCAAAAAGATATTTTAGTTACTACAAATAATGAGTTCAAAAAAATTATAAAAACACAAAAAGAAAATATTAAAGATTTAAAAAGTAAAATCAATGATAATAAAATAGCCAGTAAAGCAAACACTGAAATAATTAATAATCTGAAAAGCAAAAACAATAAACTTTCATCTTCTACAATTATTCATAAAAAAATTATTTTAGAACAAAATCAAAAAATAACAAACCAAAAAAATATCAATAATAATTTAAAGGAAATATTTGTCTACAAAGATTTTGAATTAAATGGCATTAAACCTTCTTCACTAATAGCAGAGAAAGTTGGCTATCTTAAAGCAATGGAAGAAATAGTAATGAAAGATTCAATTTATTCTATTCAACTTGGTATATTCAAAACAAATTCTAACATATTTGATAATATTCAAGATGTTTTTTTAATTTCTTCAAATAATCTTTATAAATATTATTGTGGGGAGTATTTTAACTTGGCCGAAGTAAGTAGAAGAAAAAATGAGCTTTTAGAACTAGGTTTAAATAATATTCACATAGTAAAAATCTTAAAATAAATTATGTCTATAACTAAAAAGAATTATTCAAGAATAACTACTAAGTCTCTTCAAGAGATTAAAAACAATAATGAAAAAATTTCTATGCTTACAGCATATGATTATACATTAGCAAAAATTATTGATACTGCTGGAGTTGAAGTAATTCTTGTAGGTGACTCAGCTTCAAATGTAATGGCTGGTCATGAAACAACATTACCAATAACGCTAAATGAAATGATTTACCATGCTGCATCAGTTGTAAGAGCAGTTAAACGTGCATTAGTTGTAGTTGATATGCCTTTTGGTACATATCAAGGTAATTCATTAGAAGCATTATCATCAGCAATTAGAATAATGAAAGAAACAGGAGGGCATTCTGTTAAACTTGAAGGAGGTAGTGAAATAATTGATTCAGTTAATAGAATAATAAGCGCTGGTATTCCTGTAATGGGTCATTTAGGACTTACACCTCAATCAATTTATAAATTTGGAACATATACTGTAAGGGCTAAAGAAGAAAAAGAAGCAGAGAAATTATTAAGCGATGCTAAGCTATTAGAAAGTGCTGGATGTTTTGCAATAGTTCTTGAAAAAGTTCCATCAAAGCTTGCAGAAAAAATTGCTAAAGAAATAAATATTCCAATTATTGGAATAGGGGCAGGAAATAAAGTTGATGGACAAGTTTTAGTTTTACATGATATGTTAGGTATGAATCACGAATTTAACCCAAGGTTCTTAAGAAGATATTTAAATCTTTATGAAGAAATAACTGGAGCAGTTAAAAATTATGTAAACGATGTGAAGTCAATGGATTTCCCAAACAAAAATGAGCAGTACTAATGCTCGAAGTCATATATGAAGATAATCACCTTATAGCTATAAATAAAAGATCAGGTGATATATCACAAGGTGATAAGACTGGAGATCTTCCTTTGTCTGACTATATTAAAACTTATCTAAAGAAAAAATACAATAAATTAGGAAATGTTTACTTAGGGACAATTCACCGGATAGATAGACCAACATCTGGAGTTTTAGTATTTGCAAAAACAAGTAAAGCCCTTTCAAGAATGAATGAATTGTTTAGAGAGAATAATATTCAAAAAACATACTGGGCAGTTGTTAAAAATCAGACACCAAATATTGAGGGAAATTTAAAAAATTATTTATCAAAAAATAATAAACAGAATAAATCTTATGTTTGTAAAAAAAATGATGGAAAGCTCGCTGAGCTAGAGTACAAAACAATTAAAAAATTAAATAATTATTATTTTCTTGAAATTAAACCAAAAACTGGCAGACATCATCAAATAAGAGTTCAACTATCCAATATTGGTTGTCCTATTAAAGGAGACCTAAAGTATGGCGACAAGCGAAGTAATAAAGACCAAAGTATTCATCTACATGCTAGAAAAATAGAATTTATTCACCCAGTATCAAAAGAAGTTATTAAGATAAGCGCCCCAACTCCATCAGATGTAATTTGGGATAGTATTATAGAGGGTCAACATCAATAATAATTAAACAACCGTTAAGTCTTTTTTGATTTCTTAAATTTTCTTCAACAAACTGAATAATTTGTTTAGCTTTTTCCAATGATTTACCTATCTCTATTTTGAGTAAAATATTTTTCAAATAATAATTTCGGATTTTAGAAATAGCAGGATATTCAGGACCAAGAACTCTGTTACCAAAACTCTTTTTAAGATAGAATACAAATTCATCAGAGAAAAAATTTAGCTGACTATCATTTCTATGCTTTAATGTAATGGATATAATTCTAGAAAATGGAGGATAATTAAACAGCTCTCTTTCAGAAATTTGATTTTTAAAAAAATTTAAATAATCATAATTTCTAACATATTTAATTAGCTCCTGTTCAGTATTGTAGGTTTGTAATATAACTTCACCCTGTTTTTCTTTTCTACCTGACCTTCCAGAAACTTGAGTTAGTAATTGAAAAGCAAATTCATGTGATCTAAAGTCTGGAAAATTTAAAATATTATCAGCATCCAAAATACCTACAAGAGATACATTATCAAAATCTAAACCTTTAGCAATCATTTGAGTGCCAACTAATACATCTATTTTCTTTTGCTGAAAATCATAAATTAAATTTTTATAAGCATCCCTTTTTCTTGTAGTATCATAATCCATTCTTTTTACTATTATATTAGGGAAAATATTTGAAAGATCATCAGCAACTTGCTCAGTTCCAAAACTTTTATTAGAAAAACTATTATTATTGCAAGATTTACATTTTTTAGGAAAATCTTCATTATATCCGCAATAATGACATTTTAATTTATTAGAAAATTTATGAAAAGTTAAACTAACAGAACAATTTTTACAACTAATAGTTTCAGAGCATGTATTACAGGAAATAACTCTTGAAAACCCTCTCCTATTTTGAAAAAGAATTACTTGATTATGATTATTTATAGCATTAGAAATAGATGAGATTAATACATTAGAAAAAACTCCCTTCATTTCTTTTTTAAGTCCAGCTTTTCTAATATCAATTAATTTAATCTTAGGTAATTTAATATCAGAATAGCGTGTTAATAATTCAACAAATCCATATTTATTTTTTAAAGCATTATAGTATGATTCTATGCAAGGAGTTGCTGAACCCAAAAGAACTTTAGCNTTATGAAGAGAAGATAGATAAATAGCACCGTCACGGGCATTATATCTTGGCGAGGGTTGCTGCTGTTTAAATGATGTATCATGTTCTTCATCTATAACAATTAATCCCAAATTACTAAATGGAAGAAATAAAGAAGATCTTGCNCCAAGTACTATTGAAACTCCATTATTATTATCTTGCTGAATAGATTTCCATATTTCTACTCTTTTTGAACTATTTAAATTAGAATGAAAAACATTCACCTTAGAACCAAATTTTTGTTGAAGTCTTGTAATTATTTGAATGGTTAATGCAATTTCTGGAAGTAAATATAAAACCTGTTTTCCTATTTTTATTTGTTCTTCAATTAACTTAATATAAACTTCTGTTTTTCCGCTAGATGTAACTCCATGTAGAAGACAAACATCTTTTTCTTTGAAAATATGATTAATTTTTTTAAATGCCTTTTCTTGGGTAGATGAAAGTTTTTTTTCTAAAAAATCATCTTTATTAAACTTTAACAATCTACTAATTGGTTCTGTTTTAACATTAATAACTTTTTTAGCAATTAAAGCATTAAAAATTGCTCGACTATAACCGAGTTTTTTAGAAAGTTGAGAAATAGACCATTTTTTTTCAGTTTCAATAGAAAATAAATCTTTAATATTTTCAAATAATAGATTTTGCTTTTGAGAAAGTTTAATTTTTTGCCAATTAACATTATTGTTTAAATTGATAAATGCAATTAATTTTTCCTTGTACTTCTCATTAATATCTTCGTAAGAAATTAAAATTTCTTTTCGAACTAAATTATTTACAACTGAGTAAGGAATTGTTTTATTAATTTTTTTTGTAAGATTTGAAAGTGAAATCTCCGAAGATTTAACAAATAAATTAATAATTTCTAATTCAAGATTCTCAAATAAACTTACATCTCCATCAAATTCAGGGCTTATCAAAAACTTTGACTCACTAGCAAGCTTTAATGATGAGGGCAATGCTGCATTCATAACATCTCCAATTGAACATAAATAATATTTAGATACCCAATCCCAAAACAATAATTGTTTTGTATTAACTAGTGGTTTCTCGTTAATAAAAGAATCTATAGGCTTAACTTTAAAATCAACTGTTTTATTTTCATATTTCTTAAAAACAATGGCCGTATATAGTTTTTTCAATCCAAATTGGACTATGACTCTTTGACCAACCTCTAACTCAATATCAGATTTGTAAGAATATTGAAACACTCCTTTTACAGGTAAAGGAAGTATAACATCAATATATTTTAAATCAGAAGACATTTATACAAATATGTAAAAACAAAATGGTTTTCAAAGACATTATTTTTTTTATATAAGTTTTAAAAAAATCTAATTTCAACTGTTCTCATTATTTATTAAATTTGTAAAAATTATTCTAATAATCAGTAAATATGAAAATCATTAATTATTCTTCCATTTTAATAATATTTTTATCAATAAGCTCTTGTTTAATTGAAGAAAATGAAACAATAACAAATGCTTCGCTGGACTTTAGCTTCAGTCATTCACAAATATGCCTTCCTGATACTAGTACAGATAATAAACTCCTCTTAGACAAATTAATATATTCTTTATCACCAGATGGATCAATTATACCAGAATTATATAGTGTTAAAAATTTAAATTATTTAATTTCAAATATTTCTCTATCTTCTAGCGATGGCTCAAACTTTCCTTTAGAAGATATCTATTTTGTTGATGCGTTAAACCAAACTTCTTTGACGTTAAATTTAGGTGAAATCCCAAATAATATTTATACTCATTTTAACTTTCAATTTGGTTTAGATAACTCGATAAACCTTTCTAACAACTTTGTAAATGAAAGCTTCCATACAACAATGGCATGGCCTGAAATGATGGGTGGAGGATATCATTACATGAAATTAGAAGGAGCTTATCAAAATGATTCAACATTTTACAATACACATACAGGACCAAGCATGGGTGTAGACTATTCATTTATGGTATCGAAAGAAATTGCATTGAATGTTGATGGAGATCTAGGTGATATTTCATTTGATTTAAACATGATTATTGATAATTGGTATAAAAACCCTAATGACATAAGTTTTGCTAATGCTATAATGATGGATATGCAAAAACAAATGCAATTTAAAATGAATGGAATGACTGATGTGTTTACTATCGAATTAAATAAATAAAATGATTAGATGGAGTTTATATTTCTGTATAGCTCTACTTATTTTTTCTTGTAAAAAAGATCCAGAGATAATTTTTGGCTGTACTGATGAAAATGCTGTTAATTGGACAAGTTTAGCAAATTTTGATGATGGAAGTTGTAAATATGACTCTATAAATAATTATCAAACTACCCCATATATAATTACAACACCATATGGTTTTCCAGACATGCTTATTCCTGACGATAACCAAATGACAGTTGAAGGAGTTGAGTTAGGTAGACAATTATTTAATGATCCAAGACTTAGTAAAAACAACTCACTCTCATGCGCGGGATGTCACAATCAAAATAATTCATTTTCTAGCCCTAATCAATACAATGTTGGTGTAGATAATATTATGGGGTTTAGAAATGCCTCTGCATTAATTAATTTAGGATGGAATACAAGTTTTAATTGGGATGGTAGTGCATTAACTTTAGAAGAACAAGCATTTGAACCAGTTACAAATCCAATTGAAATGCATGACACATGGCAAAATGTAGAATCTAAATTAAATAATGATTCAAATTATTTTATTCAATTTAAAAATACTTTTAACATTGAATATATAGATTCAATACATATTGTTAAGGCTATAGCACAATTTGAAAGATCTCTTATTTCAGTAGATTCAAAATATGATAAATGGCGAAAAGGTGAGGTACAACTCAGTTTATCTGAGTTAAATGGATATGCCATATTTAATACTGAAAAAGGAGACTGCTTTCATTGTCATGGAACAGAAATGTTTATGGATAATTTATTTCATAATAATGGTTTAGATGCAGGTAACTTTCTAGATTTAGGCTTGGGGAATATTAGTGGAAACCCATTAGACAATGCAAAATTTAAAACTCCAACAGTCAGAAATGTAGAATTCACAGGCCCATATATGCATGATGGTAGATTTAGTACATTAGAAGAAGTTGTAGAGCATTATAATTCAGGGGGAAATTATTCAACTACTATTGACCCTCTTATGAAAAAAGTTGGGATAGGACTACAATTAACAAATAATGAAAAAAATGATTTAGTAAATTTTTTAAAAACACTAAGTGACAATTCATATATCAACAAATAAGATAAATTATAATAATTTTTATAATCAGAAATACTTCTAATAGATTTATATTTGCTAAATAATTTTTCTTCAACAAAAAAATTTGATTAATATGAATAAAATTCTCTTATCAATTCTACTTGTAACATACTCATTAAGTGTATCTTCTCAAGATATAAACAGATGTTATACTACTCCATTGATTTCTAAAGAAATTAATGAAAACCCTCAATATCAACATAATATTCAAAAAATATTAAATGAAAATAGAAGTTGGTTAGAATCAAATAATAGTGAAAAATCTACATTAACAATACCTGTAGTTATTCATATTATACACAGACAAACTCATGCAAATATCGGAATAGGTACAAATATTCCTATTGAGCAAATTGAAGATGGTTTAAGAATATTAAATGAAGATTATAGTAAAACAAATAGTGAATTCCCCAACCCACCTCGAAATACTTTTTTAAATGTTGCTGGAAACCCAAATCTACAGTTTTGCTTAGCAACTGAAGACCCTAATGGATATACTACCACTGGAGTTACTAGAACTTCAACCTCAAAAACATCTTTTAGTTATACAAATGAGTCAAATGATATGAAAAAAGATAACACTGGAGGAAAAAGTGGTTGGCCTCCATCTAAATATTTAAATATTTGGATATGCGATATAGCATCTTCTGGAGGAACAACTGTCTTAGGATATGCATACCTACCTGGCCTTCAATCTTGGAATGCCTGGAAAGACGGACTAGTGGTAGATTTTCAACATTTTGGTACAAATGGTAATTCTGCTGGAAGTAGTGATGGAAGAACACCAACGCATGAAATTGGACACTATTTAGGATTAAATCATACTTTTTGTGAGTCTCAAAGTGGTGGTTGCTGTGACAATGATGATTCGAATGTATATGATACTCCTGCCACAGATGGAGTTTATTATGGAAGTGTTAATTCTAACACAAATAATAATAGCTGCAATGATATGCAATATGGTTTTAACAACGACTTATTAGATATGGATGAAAATTATATGGCTTATTCAAGAGATACTTGGATGTTTACAAATGATCAGGCAAATGAAATGATTGCTACATTAAATGGGTACAGACAGAGTTTAAAAAACTCAAATGTATCTTTGAACTGTACTGGAACAGTTTCTAATGAGAATATTAAAAAAATATTTTACAAATTATATCCCAATCCATCTGAAGGAATATTTAATATTCAATCTCTTTATCAAATTGAGAATATTCAAATATTTGATTTAATTGGAAACAATATTTACTCAAATAATGATTTAAATTATCAATCAACTATTGATTTGACTAAGTTTAGAAAAGGAGTTTATATACTTCAGTCAACTATTAATAATACAATTATAAAAGAAAAAATTATTATCACTGAATAATGTTAGATGTTAATNTAGATATAAATAATATTAAAAACAATCTTAAAGAGATTGTACAGAAAATTATTAAACAAAAAAGAATCGATAATAAGGAAGCATTATTATTATACAAATCTGCACCAAATTCTCTTTTATTTTCACTTGCGAACTCCATTAGAGAAAAACTTAATGGTGATTATACATATTTTAATAAAAACATACATATTGAACCCACTAATATTTGTGTATTTGATTGTAAATTTTGTTCTTATTCAAGATTATTAAAAGAAAAAAACGAAGGTTGGCAGCATTCTATGCAAGAAATGGTTGCAATGGTAGAAAAATATGATGAAAACGAAATTACAGAAGTTCATATTGTTGGAGGTGTTCATCCAAAAATGGGTCTAGATTATTTTATTGATTTAATTAAAAAGATAAAAAAAATACGACCAAATATTCATGTAAAAGCATTTACTGCAGTTGAACTTGAATATATGTGTAGAAAGGCAAAAGTTTCATATAAAGAGGGTCTTTCAAGACTTAAAGAAGCTGGACAAAACTCACTTCCAGGNGGGGGAGCTGAAATTTTTGACAAAGAAATCAGAGATATAATATGTAAAGATAAGTGTACATCAGAACAATGGCTATCAATTCATCAGACAGCACATGAATTAGGAATGCAATCTAATGCAACAATGTTGTATGGTCATATAGAAAAGCCAAAACATCTTATTGATCATATGAGTAGATTAAGAAATCTTCAAGATATTTCTAGAGGGTTTAATGCATTTATACCTCTTAAATATAGAAATGGTCAGAATCAAATGTCTCATCTTAAAGAAGTTAGTGTAATAGATGACTTAAGAATTTATGCAATGTCTAGAATTTACTTTGATAATATAAAACATATAAAAGCATATTGGCCAATGATAGGCAAAGAAACAACTCAAAGCTTACTAGCTTTTGGAGTTGATGATATTGATGGAACAATTGACGATACAACAAAAATATATTCAATGGCTGGAGCTGAAGATCAAAACCCTACAATGTCAACAAAAGAAATTATTAAGTTAATTAAAGATGTAAATAGAAAGCCAGTGCAAAGAGATAGTATATATAATGAAATTGAAATTTATAACTAGAATTGATTCTTAGAATAATTTTTCCACTTTTCTACTAATTTTCTCATATCTTCAGGTAGATTAGAATCAAAAAACACTAATTCATTTTTACTTGGATGAGTAAATTCAAGAGATTTTGCATGCAGAGCATGTCTTGGACAAATTTTAAAACAATTTTGTACAAACTGCTTATATTTTGTAAATGTTGTTCCCTTAAGTATTCTATCNCCTCCATACTCAAAATCATTAAATAATGGATGTCCTAGAAATTTAAAATGTGCTCTTATTTGATGTGTTCTTCCAGTTTCAAGTTTACACTCAACTAATGTAGTATAGCCATATCTTTCGATAACTTTATAATTTGTAACAGCATGTTTGCCGTAATCAGCTTCAGGGAAAACTGACATAATTTTTCTGTTTTTCAAACTCCTACCTATATTACCAATAATAGTTCCTTTTTCTTCTTTAATATCTCCCCAAACTAGAGCAATATATAATCTATTTAAATCTCTTTTTTCAAACTTCTTTGCCATAACAGAAAGAGATGATTCATTTTTTGCAACAACTAAGATACCAGATGTATTCTTATCAATTCTATGAACTAATCCAGGTCTTTCTTGACCATCCAAGCTAGGAAGATTGTTAAAATGAAAAGCAAGAGCATTAACAAGAGTTCCATCATAATTTCCAAAACCAGGATGCACAACCATTCCAGCTTCTTTATTTACAATTAAAATATCATTATCCTCAAACAAAATATTAATGGGAATATCTTGGGGAATAAGTTCATGAGTAATTTTTGGATAAGAATAAACAACACTAACTTTATCCAAAGGTTTAATTTTATAATTAGATTTTACGGCTGAACCATTAACTAATACATTTGATGACTCAATAGCCTTTTGAACTTTTGTTCTGCTAGCGTTCTCAATAAAATTTATTATAAATTTATCTACTCTTAGAGGTAATTGACCAGTGCTAGCAATAAACTCATAATGCTCAAAAAGATCCGAATTATTATCTGACATTATTTGATAATTATTTTTTCATGAAAAACCCCAAGCTCATTATTAATTCTTAAAAAATAAATACCAGAATTTAAAAACTCACAGTTGATTGCAAAATTAATTGAAGATTTAAAAAAATCAGCTACTACCCTTCCATTCAAATCATAAACTACAAGATTATTATTTACTGAATTTGAAATAATATTTATTTTTTCTTTAGCAGGATTAGGATAAAATGAGATTTTATTTTTAATAAATTCATGATGAAGAACAATATTACTCATACTTAGAACTGGTCTTATCATCCAAGATCCAGGAAAGGATGAGTTATTCCATGTTCCTGCTACATTATAAAACATATATTGATTTGCAGAATTATTTCTATCAAATCCAATATTTAATAAGTCATCTGAAGTTTGTTGCCAGCCAACATAAAATGTACCTAATAATTGAAATAAAGAATCTAGATTATATGAAAAATATCTTTGATTGCTTGTATGAACAGGATATTCTATCTGTTGATGAATTATATCTCCAGGGGTTCCGTTATTGTCACTCCAAATTGTTAAATCAAAAGGAATATTATTTACTGAATCTAGCATTTGAGGAAAATAAATTTGAATAGATCTTAAAGTATCTGGTCTGTTTAATTTAAATTGATAAGCAGCAAGTGCTCCTGAAACATTAATTCCATAAGCAGATTCCGCGGTACCATCATCATAAGAAAAATGAGAAAAAAACTGCTGATTAAAAAGTAATGTGTCATTTTCTTTATAATCATCAATGCCTGTTCCTAAAATATGTTCAAAAGTATATTCAGCACTATCATTAAAAACAGAAATAAAAATATTGTTATTAATGGAAATAGGAGGATTGGAGAAACTATAATTTCCAATGGAATCATAATCAAGCACAGTAACATTTCTACTAATTCCAAGATTTGGGTAATGATCAATTAAAAGATTATCTTCATAAACATTATATTGATAATCAACATTAACACTTGCTTTGTTATTTCGTATTAAAATATTTAAAGAATCATTAATTTCATCATTTATATTATCTTTAAAATGAACCCACGGCATTTGATTATATCTTTTTAAGATAGAAGGAGAATCAAATACAAAAGACACATCATTTAATTGAAATGTATCAGAAGCATTAACTAATTCTGCAAGTTTAATGTAATCAAGATGCCAGTGATCAAANTTTCCAGAAAGAGTAGCATAATTTCTAAAACGAAACTTAAAGTTATCAGTAAAAAACTTATTATCGTTAATCATTAAAATAGTTTTTTGAAAGTCTATTAATGGTGTCCCTTCTTTTGACCAAACTCTCTCCCATTTTTCAGTTCCAAGTGAATCATATGCAAATTCTAATATTAAAGAATCCTCAATTTGAGGATTATCGCCTACTCCTTGAGGCTGGTAATAAAACATAAGATACAAAGGGTTTGTAGAATTTGACAAATCAATTGNATTAGAAGTCAATTTATCAGCTAATCCAGATGAGTTAGAAATATTTATATTATATGCAAAGCCATTTGAATCTAATCCATCTAATGTTACAACACCAATAGTTGGTGGGTTTATTGGGTAAGTTCTATTAAGAAAAGAACTATGATCTTGCCAAAGTAAATTATTCAACGTCATAGATTTATTTGAAAAATCATCAAAAAACGGAAGGCTTATTGGTAGCTGATTACTAATCTTAAGTAAATNATTATAGTCTCTAGCTGAATAATTCAAATCAGATTGAATCTCTTGAGAATAAACAAAATTAGAAAAAAATAAAAAAATTATAAAAATTCTCATTCCTTATATCTTAATTATTATTACAATCATAAAATAAATCTATTCTTGAACCTAATTGCAATTTATTATTATTATCTGAAGTAGGAAGTTGTTTATATATGACAGCATTTGAGCTGTCAGAGCAAGAACTTTTATAAATCTCTTCTCCGATATTAAGTGATGTTAACTTAATAATAATATTAGCAGCTACTCTATCTAAGCCTATTAGATCTGGAACTAGTACATCTTCCTTTGACAAACCTTTTCCAAGTACTAAATCTATTATCGTACCTTTAAGAATATCTTGCCCAACTTTTATTTTTATTCCATTTACATTAAAATCAAGTATCTTATTAGTAGCTATATCAGCTCTATAACTTAATTTACCAACTAACAATCCAGAATTATCTATTTTTCTTAAAGCTTGCCTTAAAGTTAAGTCATAAACATCAGGAAATTTAACTACTCTAGTCTCTGATTCAGTAACAGTTAAATAAACCCTGCGATTTTTTTTAACATTAGTATTTGGTATAGGATCTTGACTAATTACAATTCCTTTTTGTCTATTTGGATCAGATACTGAATCAATTATTACAAATCTCAGATCATTAGAAGAAGCAATAGAATCAATTTTAGAAATATGTATTTGAGAAAAATTAGGAACCTTAATATATTTATCGTGAAGTGTATAAATATCTAAAAATTTTAAAATAAAAAAAAATAAAATCAAAAGAGTAAAAAAAGAAAAAACAAAGTTTTTCAGCAATAAATTATTATTAAAATATGAAAATAAGGAATTGATTTTGTTTTTTAAATCCATTAAACAAATATAATTATATAGATTTTAATATTCTAAATATAAATTTTAAATCTATTATATTTGTTAAACGACTTATGAAGAAAAACATTGCAATAATTACAGGTGGAGATTCTGAAGAATACAACATTTCTCTACTAAGCGCAAAGTCAGTATATCAAAATTTAAACAAAAAAAAATTTAATCTATATATAATAGAATTTCACAAAAACAACTGGATTTTAAAATCAGAAAATGGTAATGTTATTACATCTGATAATAAATTCTCTTTAATGATCGATAATCAAGAAATTAGAATTAATAATATTTTCATGGCCATTCATGGCCCACCAGCTGAAAATGGAGAAATTCAAAGTTTTTTTGATAAAAGAAAAATCAAATACACTTGCTGTAATTCTGAAGTATCAAGTCTTACATTTGATAAATTTAAATGCAATAATTTCCTCTCCCAATTAGGCTATAACACTTCTAAATCAATTTTAATAGATATAAAGAAAAATCAAAATAAATTACTAATTGATTTAAAATACCCACTATTTGTTAAGCCTAACAAAGCAGGATCAAGTAATGGGATAAGTAAAATATTATCAAATGATTCACTAGAGAACGCAATAGTGCATGCTAGCAAACATGATAATGAAATAATTATTGAAGAAATGATTTCTGGAATAGAGTTAAGCTGTGGAGTAATAACTATTAATGACAAAATTAAGCCCTTCCCATAACAGAAATAATTTCAGAAAATGAATTTTTTGATTATGATGCTAAATATAATAATCAGTCTAAAGAAATAACTCCAGCAAATATTTCTCGTGAATTAACAGAAAAAATAAAGAAAACAAGTGAAAAAATTTATAAAGATTTATCATTAAAAGGAATATGTAGAATTGATTATATATTAGATGGTAAAATCCCTTATGTTATAGAAATAAATACAATACCAGGTTTTACTGAAAAAAGTATTATTCCTCAACAAATTAAAAATGAAGGTTTCACTCTTGATGAAATTTTCAGTATGAGTTTAGAAAACTAATTCAAATATCAATATATTAGCATAAATTATTTTTAAAAAAATGAGTAATAAAACAAAAGAAGAAAAACTTCAAATCTTACATAACAGACTAGATGAGATAAATGAAAAACAAGCTCAAGCAAGAAATAATAAAAAAAATATTGAGGTAAGAGAAGAAGATTTTTCAAAAAATATTCCAACATCTAATAAAAAAAATAATAAATTAAAAACTTATTTAATAAGAGTATTAATAATTGTTGGAGTCTTTCTCATTTTAAAGAATCTAAATCTTAATAGCATAGATTTCAAAGGTTTTTTATCAGAAAAAGAAGATGCAAAAACAGATACTGTTAATGATAAACAAGAAGATACTAACATCATTTATAATTTAAATTCTAAAGGAGTAAGTTACATTTTAACAGGTGAGTATGATTCAGAAGAACAGGCTATACAAGAGACAGACAAAATAAAAAGTATTCTTGGAAATATAGATTTTGAAATTTCTTACAAATTTATTCCAAATATTTCTAATTCAAATTTTCAAATTTATAAAACATTAATTGGCCCTTTTTCATTAGAATCAGAGGCTAAGCAATGGAATAAGAATATTGGAGAAAAATCTGAAATAATTAATTTATAAATTATTTTTAAAAGGTCTTCTCTGAGTCCAAGCTTTAGTTTTCATTTTTTTTATATATGGATTTAAAAAATAAGCTAAAAACTTATTATTTACTTTTAAGTATACACTGGATTTAAAAGGTACAGCCCCAAAATTACTTTTGAATTCATTAGCTGTTCTTCCCAATACAACTACTTTTTTCTTTTGTTTAATGGCATTGCTAATACATTCACACAAAATTTTAGAATAAAGAGAATATTTTTTATTTTTATGATAATCAAAGCCAACAAAATATGAATATAACTTTTCTTGAATTGAAATTTCGCTAGAGAAAGCAACTAATTCTCCTTTTAAAAAAAAACCAAAAATATTAACCTCATTATAAGCTTTAGATAAATCTATAAGAGTACAAATATTAAAAGAAGGTCCAGAAAAACTAGAACGATCAATCACCTGATTAAAAAGTAGCTGTAATAAATCCTTATTTTGTAAAAGTTCCTCATTATTTAAAACTTTTATTATTACTTCATTACTAGATGTTATAACACTTTTAATTCTTTTTCTATATTTAGTCTTTAACGATTTAGTATAACAATCAAAATCACTCCAATTATTATCAATCGATATTTTCATTTCATCTTCAATAGGAGTTTTAATAAAATTTAAATCTTGATTTTTAAAATTTAAAGTATCAAATAAAAAATCTGGAATAATTGTAATTAATGGATTATTTAAAACAGAAATTTCTTTTAAGATCTTATCAAAACTAAATGTTCCTTTTACAAAAAAAGATGGAACATTCGTAATAAATGAATTCGTTAAATAAAAGAATTTAATAGGATATAATCTTAAAAAAATGTTAAAAAAAATTGTGAAGAAACTAGTGTAATTATTTGCCTTAGAAATTTTTAAAGTAAAAAAATGACCATAAAACTGATAATTTAAATCTTTAATAAAAATATGCTCATTATTAAGATTATTATTTTGAAATGACAGAAGAAAATCATATTCAATAAAAATATTATGAGATGGAATATTTGTATTCCATTCTTTCTTGCTAATTAATGAAATATTATTGAAGATCATTTATTATGAATATAATTCTAAAACTGAAATCTCAGGCATAATCCCTACTCTACCTGCATAACCTAAATGTCCAATTCCTGTATTTACGTAGATATGCTTTTTAAATTTAGTATAAAGTCCTGACCACTGCTTATATCTAGCTTTTACAGGACTCCATTTTAAATGAGAGGTATCAATACCAAATTGCATTCCATGCGTGTGACCAGCTAATTGAAGATCAATATTTTTTTCAAAATTTAAAACCTGAGAAGTCCAATGAGAAGGGTCATGAGAAAGAAGTATAGTTGGCTGATTCATGTCAATTTCTTTCATAGCAAGTGTTAAATCTCCATCTTTATTAAAATTTCCTGATCCCCAATTCTCTACACCGACAATATTAAAGGAAGCATCACTAATCTTAATAATTCTACTTTCATTCATAAGTAAATCAAAACCCATTTTCTTGTGAATATTTATCATACTGGTAAAATTATTATTCCATTTATCAGAATTTCGTTTCCATCCGACATAATCACAATAATCATGGTTACCTAAAACCGAAAACTTACCATATTTAGCTTTAATTTTACCTAATGTGTTAATATAAGGAACAGCTTCAGTAAAATAGTTATTGACAAGGTCACCAGTAAAAACAAAAATATCAGGCTTTTGTTCATTAATAATTTCAACAACCTCTTCAAGCTTTTCAATTGAATTAAAACTACCTAGGTGTAAATCTGAAATTTGAACAATTTTTAAACCATTAATAATACTATTCCAATTTTTTATTTTAATTTTTGTTTTTTTTACCTTAAAATTATATCTGCCAAATAAAACACCTGATAAAAGAGTTACAAATAGAGTTGAACCAAGAAAAACTGACAGCTTTTGAAGAAAGTCAAACCTAGAAATTTTAACACCTACAAAAGAACTACCTCGATTACTAAATAAGCTAAATACAAATCTTAAGAAACGTAAACAATCATCAATTATTAAAGGAAAGAGCGCTAGTAATTTAGAAAAAAGAATCATAAATATTAAAGTACTTATTATAATATCATTATTAAAGTGAACAGATGGTGTTCTTTTTTCATAATTAATAAAGACATAGTAAATAATAAAATAAATTGCAAAAGATAAAAACCAATAAAAAGCGGAAAAAATTCTTTTTGAAAGAATAGATCTATTAAATAAAGACGAGATTGATGAAAACAAATAATAATCTAAAAAAAGGAGAAATAGAATAAAAAAAAACAATCTAACTAGCATAAAAAAATTTTTGCAAATTTAAAGAGAAAATTAAAATGAATAGAATTAAAACTAAATGTTTTATATAAAAAATATAATTTTTAGTATTTCTTTTTAACAGTTGATTTTTTCATCGTTCCATTCAAAACTACTAAGAGTTGAATAATTTTATAGAAAATAAAATCGTAAATCTTTAAAAAAAATGGAAAATCAGTTCTTCTAACATCAAGTAAAAGCGCAATTCTTTTTTCTGAAGTTTCATTTTTAACTTCATGAATATAAGTATCATCGAATAAAACTCCTTTGCCCTCTGTCCAACTATAAGGCTTGTTATCAACAAATATTTGACATACTCCAGACTTTGGCACACTTAATGCAAGTTGATATCTTAAAATACCCTTATATGGCCCATTATGAGCAGGTATATGCTTGCCAGCATCCAGTATAGAAAAATAGACTCCGGAAACATTTTTTAAAGATTTTATAATCTCAACGGTTTTTGGACATTGCTTGACATTAGTTGAATGCCAAAAACCATACGTTTTGACATTGAACATACTCCAGGCAATTCCATCGTTATCTGAAATAAATTCTTGTCCTTTATCAACCTCATGAAATTTTGGTAGTGTATCTGCTTTACTTATAATAGACTCTATTTCTTCTTTGATAACTTTCCAGTTGTCCTCCAAAATAGAATGATCTTTAAAATAAGTATCCATGTTTAGATAAGGGGAATTACTCATTAGTCTATTATACATAGCTAAATTCCAGTCCCTGAACTTCATAAAGAAAATACTTCTGTTGTTTTGCATTCGATTAAAAGATTTAAACAAAAATAAATATAAAAATACAAATTACTATGTAATGCATACAAAGTATTTAGAATAGTTCTAATTAAGCTTTAAAAGCTCTATTAGGTTTTAATTTCTTTTTTATAACATCAAGATTTGAAAAATCAATAGTAATAAAACTATAATAATTATTTTCTGACTCAAAGTCTATACCAGAATTATGAAAACTTATAGATTCATTTTTAGAAAAATCAGAAAGATGAACAAGGTGGTGTTCTGCAATTTTCTTAGAGTCAGGACCAAAAAAATCCCAAAGTAGTTTAACTCTTTGCATAAGTTTTAAACAACCTTTTTCCCTTTATTATCACCATCCATCCAGTAGTTATCCTTAACCTCACCTAAATATTTAACAATCTTATTGCTAAATTGAGTTTCCGCAAGTTTAATTTGATCAAAGGTTTCACGCATTATTCTAGTTGCTTTTGACGAGCCTTTAACACGGAGCTCTAAGTAAAAACCGTTTTTAAGTCCTTTTGCTCTTGTTGTTGGTCTACCTCTATTACTCATTATTATTTATGTTGGTTAATATAATATTTACTTAGAAAGTAACGAAAATTTAAAATTTTTATTGTCAAAACTAAATTTAGTTTCAAATTTCAATTTTCGCAAATATATAATAATTATTTAAACAAAAACTCTTTAATTAACAGATGAAAATGATGTACTCCTTGCTCCATAGATGGAGAAAATCTTCCATTTTTATAATAGCGAGATTTTACTCCCTTCTGAACTCTCTGCACAATCTCCTCATCTTCTAATTCAACTTTATTAATATCTGCACCAGCGCCAATATTCATCTTATCTTGCTTCCAAACATATGATAAAAACTCAACTTTAGTTTTTGTTGGAGAAATAGGTTTAACTATATTTATGGACAAACCCCAAGGGTAAAAGTTAAACATCATGTTTGGAAATAACCAGAAATAATATGCTGCTATATTTTTACCAAAATCTATTGAGGTTTCTGGAATATCAAAACAATCCTCGCCATTTTTACCAATCCCTATTTGTAGATTAGAATATTTAAATAATTCAACATCATAATTATTAAAATCTAGAGCTTCATTTAGATCGTTATGAATAAAAGGTATATGAAAACCTTCAAGATAATTATCACAATATAAAGCCCAATTAGCATCTATAGAATATTCTTTAGATAAATCTTTCCTAAAATTAAAATCTTCAACTGGCAACCATGAAATTCTTTTAGACATATCTTGGATAACTAAATTAAATGGAATTATTGGGTCTATACTAACAAAAATAAATTTATTCCATTTAGAAAGATCAATAGAAGAAAGATTATCAACATCAGATGGAAAATTTAACATTCCTTCAGTCTTTGGCATAAAACTAAACTTACCGCAGGTATTAAATTGTTTTCCATGATATCCACAAACAATTTTATTTTTAATAATAGTTGGANCCTCTAATANTATATTACCTCTATGTGTACATACATTTGAAAAACAACTAAATTTATTGTTGTTTACAATTAAAAATAATGGTTCATCAATAAAATCATCAAGTAAAAAAAATGGTTTAGCAAAATTATTTTCTTTAAAACTACAGCTAGAGTCAATGAACTGCCATGTTTTTTCAAAGATTTTCAATTTAACATTTTCAAAATTTTCATTTGAATAATAGAAAGTTCCTGGTAAAGTATTAGATTTTTCTATTTTAGTATTTACATTTTGCATATTGTAAATATAACTAAGATTTCAAAACATCAGAAATTGTTTTAAAACTATTATTAAGATAAAAATCAATATTATCTATCTTAATCCATTTAACTTTAGAAATTCCCTCAGATAATTGAGGAATAAGTTTTTCATTTTTATCTGAAAACATTTTAAACCATGATGTTTTCTTCAAAAATTGTATGTTATCTTGCTCATAAGTATGATATGTATCAATAATTTTTTCTTTCAAAATTAAATTAGTTATGCCACACTCTTCTTCAACTTCTCTAAGGGCACATGACTCAATTGTTTCATTTTCTTCTTGTTTTCCCTTAGGTAAATCCCATTTATCATTTCTAAAAATCATTAATACTTCATTATTAGAATTATACACAACCCCTCCTCCTGCATGAATAAGCCTAAATTTTGAACAAAAGACATTCCAATTATCGTCTATAACTTTTGGTTGATTGTTGATAAAAACTTTATATTTTTGTGCCATGAATAATGATAATGATGTTGCAAAACAAATTGCTAAATATTTATTGCAAATTAACGCAATAATTTTACAACCTAATAATCCCTTTACTTGGGCATCTGGATGGAAATCTCCTATATATTGCGATAATCGAAAGATATTATCATTTCCAAACATACGAACTCACATAAGGCAAAATATTGCTGAAATTATTAAGAAAAAATATCCAAATGCAAATCTTATTGCTGGCGTGGCAACGGGAGGTATTGCTCATGGATGCCTTGTTGCCGAAGAACTTGGACTTCCATTTATTTATGTAAGAGCTTCAGCAAAACAACACGGAAAACAAAATTTAATTGAGGGTTATTACAATGACAGTCAATCAGTAGTCGTAATTGAAGATCTTATAAGTAGTGGGAAAAGTAGTCTTACTGCAGTAAAAGCTTTAGAGGTTGCTGGATTAGAAGTTAAAGGATTAATATCAATTTTTAATTATAATTTTGAACAAGCAGATAATAATTTTTCAGAAGCAGAATGTGAAAAAACATCATTATGTGATTATAATATTTTAATAAATGAGGCTCTAAAAGAAAAATACGTTGAGAAAAAGGATCTTGAAATTTTAAAAGAATGGAGAAAAAATCCATCTAAGTGGAGTAATTGATTAAATTTTACTAATTTTGTATAACTATTTATTTAAATAATTATATATTTAATGAAATTTAAAAGTCCCATTGTTAAATCAAAATTAAGTTGTGAAGAAATTTTTAATAAAATCTCTAACCTTAACAACCTTAAAGAAATACTTCCAAAAGAAATTAGTGAATACAATTCCACTTCTGATAAATGTTCTTTTAAAATTGAAAATCTACCAAAAATTAATCTTAAAATAAAAGAAAAAATTAACTTTAAGAAAATATCATTAATTGCAATAGATTCTCAAGTACCTTTTTATATGAACTGTCATTTTAAAGAAATTGATAGCGTCACAAATGTTTTTTTAGAAATTGATGCAGAAGTTAACTTTATGATGAAAATGGTTGTAGAGAAACCATTATTAAACTTACTTGAGGTTTTATCGTCAAAAATAAAGGATCTCTAGAAAATCATCTTTACCTCTCCATTTTTAAAACTTAAAAATTCATCACCTCTTTTTATTATTATTTCACCTGAAGAATTAAAGTTTATTATCTCTCCTTTAAATTGTTTTAAATTATTGAGAAAATTTGTTTGTTGTTTAAATTTATAAATTTTTAGCATATAACTATTCTTGAGATCATTAAACTGAAAATAATTAATTAAATAATTTTCAAAATTATTCATAAGCTCTAATATTAACGCATTTCTGTTAAATTCTTTGTTTAGTTCATTTGAAAAAGATGTTGCTTGTGGCGAAAAATTTTTAAATTCTTTTTGATTAATGTTAATTCCAACTCCTATTATTGATTTAAAATTAGATTCAATATTTTGAACTAAAACACCTGCTATTTTTTTATTATTAATCATCAAATCATTAGGCCACTTAATTTTTAATCCAGTTTTAAAGTATTTAGATAAAAAATCATAAATAGCTAATGATATAAGCATATTGAATTTAAACAAATCGTAATTATTAGTTGTATGAACATATAGAAAACTAATTAAGATATTCATGTTTTTTTCACTTTCCCAAATATTACTACGCTGTCCTCTACCCTTTTCTTGGTAATTGGTAGAAACTAAAATATTTTCATTTATTGACTTATCTATTAACTTTCTTAAATATAAGTTAGTAGATGAAACAACATCTAATTGAATATGATTTTTAACAAACAAAAGCTTAGTTAATTTAAATTATTATTAGATTAAAAAGTGTAATTTTGCACTTGTAAATTTAACAATATAAATGATTAAAAAAACCAATAACAATTCAACACTTCTTAAGTCAATAATTCAAAGTATTGAAGATATTAAAGGTCAAGAAATAATTTCTCTTGATTTTAAGAAATTAGAAAATAGAATGTGTAGCCATTTCATTGTTTGTTCTGGAACATCAAACACACATGTAAAAGCTATAAGTGACACTATAAAAAAAAATATATCTAAGGATTTGAAAGTTAAACCTTGGAAAACTGAAGGGGAGTTTGCAGCAGAATGGGTTTTAATTGATTACTCAGAAATAATAGTACATATTTTTCAAAAACAAACAAGAGAGTTTTATAAACTTGAAGAGCTGTGGGCAGATGCAAAATCAAAAAAATATAATTAAAAGATGAACAAAAATAAAAAAAACAGTAAATCAATAATTAATCCTAAAAACTTTAAATTTAAAATATACTGGGTTTATATAATAATCTTTTTATTTTTTGTTGGAATTCAAATGATTGGTACAGAAAAAGCAAGACCAACTAATTGGAAAGACTTCAATAATAAAATGTTACAAGAAGGGAAAGTTGATAGATTAACAATTGTAAATAAAGAAAAAGTATTTATATATATAAAAAAAGAATTTCTTTCTGAAGAACAGTTTAAAAATGTTAGTAAAACACCAATTGGAAACTCTCAAAATTTAGGCCCACATTATTACTTTGAAATTGGATCAGTAGAATCATTTAATCTTGACTTAAAAGAAGCTCAAAAAGATTTTGAGTATGATGAATCACTCACTCCATCTTATGAGACAAGAAAAGATGTGTTAGGAGATATTTTAGGATGGATTATTCCTTTAGTATTTTTTGTAGGAATTTGGTTTTTTATTATGAAAAGAATGAGTGGTGGTGCTGGTGGTGGTGGGAGCCAAATTTTTAATATTGGAAAAACTAAAGGGAAATTAGTAGATAAAGCCGATATCAAGGTTACTTTTAAAGATGTTGCAGGATTAGAAGGAGCCAAAGAAGAAATAAGTGAAATTGTTGATTTCCTTAAAAAACCTGAAAAATACACCAAATTNGGAGGTAAAATCCCAAGGGGTGCTATGCTAATAGGACCACCCGGAACAGGTAAAACTCTTTTAGCTAAAGCTGTTGCAGGCGAAGCTAAGGTCCCTTTCTTTTCTCTTTCTGGATCAGATTTTGTTGAAATGTTTGTAGGAGTTGGNGCCTCTAGAGTTAGAGATCTTTTTAAACAAGCCAAAGAAAAATCTCCATCTATTATATTTATTGATGAGATTGATGCAATTGGAAGAGCTCGTGGAAAAAATGCGATGACTGGCTCAAATGATGAGCGTGAAAACACACTAAATCAATTATTAACAGAGATGGATGGTTTTGGCACAAACTCTGGCGTTATAGTAATGGCAGCAACTAATAGAGCAGATATTCTTGATAAAGCACTAACTAGAGCTGGAAGATTTGATAGACAAATTTATGTTGACTTACCAGATNTTACAGAAAGAAAAGAGATTTTCGAAGTTCATTTAAAACCAATAAAAATCGGAAAAGATATTGATATAAATTTTCTAGCCCGACAAACTCCAGGTTTTTCTGGAGCAGACATTGCAAATGTTTGTAATGAATCAGCTTTGATTGCTGCCAGAACATCTAAAAAAAGTGTTGGNAAACAAGATTTTCTTGATGCAGTTGATAGAATAATAGGAGGTTTAGAAAAAAAATCTAAAATCATTTCTCCAAATGAGAAAAAAACTATTGCATTTCATGAGGCAGGTCATGCTGCAATTAGTTGGGTTTTAGAGCATGCAGCGCCACTTATTAAAGTAACTATTGTACCAAGAGGAAAATCCTTAGGAGCTGCATGGTATTTACCTGAAGAAAGACAATTAACTACAACCGAGCAAATGCTTGACGAAATGTGTTCAGCCTTGGGAGGAAGAGCTGCTGAAAAAATATTTTTCAATAAAATATCAACTGGCGCATTATCAGACCTTGAAAAAGTAACTAAGCAAGCTTTTGCAATGGTTAGTATATATGGTTTAAGTGAAAAAGTTGGAAATATTTCTTATTACGATTCATCTGGTCAGAATAGTGGCTTCACAAAACCTTACTCTGAAGAGAGAGCAAAATTAATAGACGAAGAAGTATCATCTTTAATTGAGACTCAATATAATAGAGCTATTAAAGTACTTGAAGACAATAAGGAGAAGGTAATGAATTTAGCAGATGCTTTACTAAAAAAGGAAGTCATTTTCAAAAAAGATTTAGAGGATATATTTGGACTTAGAAAATGGAAATCATATTCAGAAGAGCAACTTGAAGAAATAGATCAGAAAAAAACCAAAAAGTAAATATTTAAAAATGAATGAAGATTGGGTAATAGTTTATTCAACTCATGATTTCTTTAAAGCGGAAATTATAAAAAATATGCTAATTTCTAATAACATCGAAGCTGTGAATTTTAATCAAAAGGACTCTTCATATCATTTTGGATTAATTAATATTTTTGCTTTAAAATTAAAATCCAAGAAAGCTATCGAATTAATAAATAATGAATTTTAAAGAAATATACTTAAGAGCATTATTTGGGATAATCTATGTTAGTATAGTATGGATTGCTACGTCTTATTCACAAAATTCATTTATTATTCTTTATGCTTTCATGTTACTTATCTCTTGCTACGAAATGTGGCAGTTAAGAAAAGGAAAATCAAAAATATTTGCTTTCATATATATTCTATTTCCACTTTCAATAATTCAAATATTTGCACTAAATTCAGAAATATATTTAGATAAAACATTTGACCCATCACCCATATTGATGATGCTTGTTTTGACTTGGACGTTTGATACTTTTGCATACTTAATAGGAAGTAAACTAGGGAAAAATAAAATTGCACCTAAATTATCTCCAAAAAAATCATGGGAAGGTTTTGGTGGCGGGCTAATTTCTACATTAATAATATGCTATTTAATAACAGATTTTAATTTGTTAACCGTAAAGATAGATAACTTTAATAATTATACTCTTGCTATATTTATTCCATTTACAGCAAGTTTAGGAGATTTTATAGAATCTTATTACAAAAGACAAGCAGGAGTTAAAAATTCAGGCAAATTAATTCCAGGTCACGGAGGTATTTTGGATAGAATTGATGCCATAATGATTACAATACCATTTTTATATCTCTACATTAATTTAATTTAAATATAATTTAAAAAAAATGAAATTACACAAGGAAGGAATAATACTTAGAAACCAAATAATAATATTATTATTACTGCTCACAATTTCAATATTTAAATTAATACCAATATTAATCTTTTATGTGATGTTATTCATTTTTATAATAACATTAAACTTCTTTAGGATACCTAAAAGAGATTTCGAAAAAAAAGATGGAATAATATATGCTCCTTGCGATGGAAAGCTAGTTGTAATTGAAGAAACTGATGAAAACGAATACTTTAAGGACAAAAGATTACAAATCTCAATATTTATGTCACCATTAAATGTTCACAATAACCTCTACCCTATTAATGGAATTGTAAAATATATAAAATATCATCACGGAAAGTTTTTAGTAGCATGGAATCCAAAATCTTCAACTGATAATGAAAGAAGCACAGTAGTTATTAAAAATGATAAAATTGAAATTCTTTGTAGGCAAATAGCTGGAGCATTAGCAAAGAGAATTATCACATATTCAAAATTAAATGATAAGGTAAGTGTAACTGATGAGTTAGGATTTATAAAATTTGGCTCAAGAGTAGATATGTTTCTTCCAATAGGAACTAAAATAAGTTCTGAACTAAATCAAAAAATGATAGGAGGTCAAACAATTATAGGAACTTATTAATTTAATTAATATATTTGCTATAAATCAATACATATAACTACCATGAAAAAAATTACAACATTAACAATAGCATTAATCTTTTTAGGATCGTTTCTCTTCAAATGCACAAATGGTAGCTGCAAAAGTAGCAACCGATGTGACTAAGGAAAATAAAAAAGAATTAGTTGTTAAGGAAAAAAATAAAAAAGCTTCAAAAGGATTTAATTTTAATAAATCAAACAAATATTTAAAAAAAGAATCTTGTTCATCAAGTGCTCAAAAATCATGTTGTTCAAAAGAAAAAGACATAGTAAGCTCTTCTTCAAAGAAAACAAACTGTAATTCAGAAAATAAAAAGAAAGAAGCTTGTTCATCTACAGAAAAAAAAGATAAAGAACTTACTGCTTCAAATTCAAAGGAATGCTCAAGTTCATCTACCAAATCTTGCTGTAAGTCAAAAGAAAAATAATTTTAATTAATTTAAATTAAAAAGCCACTTTAATTAGTGGCTTTTTTTTATATAAAATATGGAATTCTTAAATAAAGAGCTAGAAAATTACATAGAAAATCATAGTTCTCCAGAGCCAGAAATTTTAGCTCAACTAAATAGAGAAACATGGTCAAAAGTATTAATGCCTAGAATGCTAAGTGGACATATACAAGGAAGAGCTTTAAGTTTTTTTAGTAAAATGATAAGTCCAACAAACATTTTAGAAATTGGAACCTATACAGGCTATTCTGCAATAAGTCTAGCAGAGGGAATAAAAAATAATGGAGAACTTCACACAATTGATATAAACGAAGAAAACACTTTATTAGCTAAGAAATATTTTAAAAAATCAGATTACAATAAAAATATCATACAACATATTGGAAATGCATTAGACATTATTCCAACTATAAATAAAAAATTTCAACTTGTATTTATTGATGCTGACAAAGAGAATTATTCAAACTATTTTGATNTAATAGTTGANAAATTAGATAAGAATGGAATTATTATAGCAGATAATGTTTTGTGGAGCGGTAAAGTAATTTTAAAAGATAAAGATACTGAAACACTTGCNCTAGATAATTATAATAAAAAAANATCTNAAGACAGTAGAGTTGAAAATCTGCTTATTGGNATTAGAGATGGACTAATGATNTCTAGAAAAATCAAGTAATACAAATGCCAGACTTTAATAATACAGAAAATGCATTTGAAGATAAAGACGATTTTGAACTAAAACGAGCATATTTACTTTTTAGCACAATTAAAAGTCCTTTAATTTCTAAAACACTAACTTCATTATTAAAATTTGCTCTCTTTTTAAAATTACCAATTATTCCTTTAGTAAAATTGACTATTTACAAACAATTTTGTGGTGGAGAAACTATTAATCAAAGTCAGCCAACCATAGATAAATTATGGAATTCAAAAATTGGAACAATATTAGATTATTCAGCCGAAGGGAAAAAAGATGAAAGAGATTTTATTCAAGTTTTTAATCAGACATTAAAATCACTTAAAGTGTCAAAAAACAAACAGCAAATTCCTTTTGCTGTTTTTAAATTAACAGGTATTTCAAGTTTTTCATTACTACAAAAAATCAATTTGAATTTAGAATTAAATATTGATGAAACCCTTGAACACAAAAAACTAATTGATAGGGTAGATAAAATATGCTCTACAGCAAAAGAGTGCAATACTCCTATATTTATTGATGCAGAAGAAAGCTGGATTCAAGATACAATTGACAACATAGCTCTAAATATGATGCAAAAATATAATACGGATGAAGTGTTAATATATAATACCGTGCAATTATACAGACACGACAGATTAGACTATATCAAAAATATAATTAAACAAGCAAAAGAAAAAAAGTTTAAAATCGGCTTAAAAATTGTTAGGGGTGCTTATCATGAAAAAGAAATACAAAGATCAAAGACAAAAAATTATAAATGTCCAGTTCATCTTAAAAAATCACAAACTGACCTAGACTATAACAAAGCAATAGAAATATGTTTAGAAAATATTTCAATTATTTCTATTTGTGCTGGAACACATAATGAGAATAGCACTTTACATCTAGTTAATTTAATGTCAAAATTTAATATTAAAAACACTGATCATAGAATTTATTTTTCACAACTTTTAGGAATGAGCGATCATATTTCATACAATCTATCCAAAGAAGAGTTTAATACCAGTAAATATGTTCCATATGGCCCTGTAAAAGATGTTATGCCCTACTTAATAAGGCGAGCAGAAGAAAACACATCAATATCTGGACAAATGGGAAGAGAATTAACAAATATTATTTCAGAAATTAAAAGAAGAAAGAAAAAATAAATTTATTCACAAAGTATACTTTCTTCATTTAATAAATTCAAATCTATGACAGTAACTCTATCTTTAATATCACAAAACTCAAAAATAACTTCATAGTTTTCTAAATTTTCTTGATTTTCAATATAGAAAATTTGACATGGTGATTTTATTGTCTGACTTTTGTCAAAATTAACCTTTCCATTATTTAAAACTGATAACATGTCATCTTTAGAAAGGTTATACTCTAACATTTTACAGTTAACTTTATCAGAAATTATGGTAGAGTCACTTATAAGGTGATTAATTACTCTTTTATTTATATTAAAATAATCAATATATGCATAAAAAGTATTCTTAAGTCTATTTTCTGGCCCCATAGAAAGAAACATAATACTTATAAAAACTCCAAATCCAAAAAAAATCAATCTTCTTAGCATAGTAATTATCTAATTGACAAAATTAGATTTAAATCTTTGAAATCATAATTAAACCTAGATGAAATAATTTTATTCGTAATCATAGAATTAAATGTATAAACTCCGCTTCTTAAATGTTTATATTTAATAATAGCATTCTCTAATCCACCCTCGACACATATTTCACTTATAATTGAGCACAAAATATTACTTATTGAAATTGATGCAGTTCTTGACACTCTAGAGGGAATATTTGGAACACAATAATGTATAACATCATGTTTAGTGAAAATAGGGCTTTCATGATTAGTTAGCACAGAAGTTTCACAACAGCTTCCTTGATCAATACTTACATCAATTACAACAGAACCTTTTTTCATTAACTTAATCATCTCTTCTGAAATTACATATGATGAATCATCTTCTTGTCTCAACGCAGTTATAAGAACATCAGCATGAATTAATGAATTTAAGAGTTGAGATTTCTGAAGTGTAGATGTGATTATAGACTTACTTACATTTGTCTGTATTCTTTTAAGCTTATACAAAGAGTCATCAAAAAGAGTAATAGAAGCTCCTAAACCCAATGCTGCTTGACAAGCATATTCAGCAACATTTCCAGCTCCAATTATAACAATATTTGTAGATAAGATACCAGAAATTCCTCCAAGCATTAGTCCTACTCCACCGTTTTGATTACTTAAGTATTCTCCAGCAATTAAAATTGAAGTCTTACCAGCAATTTCACTCATGCTTCTAACAATAGGATATGTACCCATTTTATCTGCCATGAACTCAAAGCCTAAAGAAATAATATTTTTACTCAATAATAAATCAAAAAACTCAAAATTTCTAGTACTAAGCTGAACTGCTGAAAAAATTATTTGACCAGATTTCATTAATTTTATTTCTGATAATGTTGGAGGCTCAATTTTCAAAAGATAATCAGAAATAATTACATTTTCTTTAGAAGAAATTATTGCCCCAGCTTTAATATAATCATTATCAGAAAAACCAGATTTTAAGCCAGCTTGCGACTCAACTAGAACCTTATGACCTTTTTCACATAAAATTGATACTGAATTAGGGATTAAACTAACTCTGTTTTCTTGAAAAGACGTTTCTTTAAGAACTCCAATCTCAAGAGATGCAAAAGTATTTTTAATTTCTAACTTCTCCTCCTTTGCTGAAGTAGCATATCCTTGAAAATCATGACGTATAGACATCTAATAAATATTTTTTAAAAGTAAAACTCTATTTTTATTTTCAATTAAAATTTTAATTTCAAGATAATTATTTGGAATAAACTCAGAAATTATTTCTGGCCACTCAACAAAGCAATAATAATCATTATCAATATAATCTTCAAAACCTAAATCAAAAACTTCTTCTTTGTTTTTTAATCTGTACATATCAAAGTGAAGAACCTTACTATTATCATTAGTTAAGTATTCATTAATAATTGAAAAGGTAGGACTAGAAATTTGATCGGTAACTTTTAAATACTTACACAAAGAAGTGATTATAGTTGTTTTACCAACTCCCATATCACCGAAAAATAAAATTTTCTTAAACTGTGAAAAAGAAATAATCTCAGATGCAATCTGGTCTAATTCTTTAATAGAATTAATTATTATCTTTTTTGTTGACATCTATTTAGGATCAAGAGTAATAACTGGAAGTAACATTTCTTCTAATGAAACACCACCATGTTGATAGGTGTTTTTATAATAATTTGCATAATGATTAAAATTATTTTGATAAACAAAATAACAATCTTCTTTAGCGAAAATATATTTACTACTTATGTTCTGCATTGGCAAACAAAAGTCTTTAGGATTTTTCATTTCAAAGACATCACTTTTTATATAGTTAAGATTTTTACCTTGCTTATAACGAAGATTTGGGTTAACTTTTTTATCTCCAATTACTTTTGAAGGTTTATTAACGTTAATAGTGCCATGATCAGTAGTTATAATAAGTCTAGAACCTAACTTAGATATTTTTTGTAAAATTTCAATTAAAGGAGAATGTTTAAACCAAGAAACAGTAAGAGATCTATATGCTGAATCATCGTCAGCTAATTCTTTTATTACTTTCATATCTGTTCTAGCATGAGATAACATATCTACAAAATTATATACAATAACGTTTAATGCATTATTTTTAAGATTAGTTATCTTATTTACTACTTTTCTTGCGTAATCTATATTAGTAATCTTTGTGTAAGAAAACTTTAAAGAATCATTACTTAATCGACCAAGCTGCTCTTTTAAAAAAAACTCTTCAAACATATTTTTACCNCCTTCATCTTCATCATTTAACCATTTATCAGAATATTTTTTTTGAATTTCTGAAGGATGAAGCCCAGCAAAAATAGAATTTCTAGAATACTGTGTAGCTGTAGGTAATATACTGGAGTATAAACTATCATCAATAACTGTAAAATACTTCTGAACAAGCGGTTGAATAACCTTCCACTGATCATATCTTAAATTATCAATTAAAATCATAAATGTTGATTTGTCGTTATTAAGATGAGGGAAAACTTTTTCTTTAAAAATATTATTAGATAATAAAGGTGCATCTATATTATTTATCCAATTCTTGTAATTATTTTTAATAAATCTAAAAAATTGATTATTAGCTTCAGACTTTTGAATATTAATAATTTCATCAATGCTAGAATCTGTAGATTTTGATAGTTCTAATTCCCAAAAAATTAATTTCTTATAAACTTCATACCAATCATTAATATTTTGACAATTTGATAATGAAATTGAAATATTACGAAATTCTTGTTGATAGCTACGTGTTGTTTTCTCATCAACTAGTCTAGAAGAATCAATATTCTTCTTTATTGACAAAAGGATTTGACTCGGGTTAACAGGCTTAATTAAATAATCAGCAATTTTTGAACCAATTGCCTCTTCCATTATACTCTCCTCTTCACTTTTAGTAATCATTATGACAGGAATACTATCATACTTTGCTTTTATAATTGATAACGTTTCTAAGCCTGAAAGACCTGGCATATTTTCATCCAAAAAAATTAAATCAAAGTTAGATTCTTCTAAGATATCAAGTGCTTTATCACCACTATTAGCAGAAATTACATTATAACCTTTTGAGGTTAAATATATTATATGAGGTTTTAGAAGATCTATTTCATCGTCTACCCATAAAATTTTAATCATAATAATGTTTATTCATTTATATTAAAAAACGATATTTGTAAGAGTGTATAAAATGGAAAAATACAAAATAATTAATGATCCTATTTATGGATTCATAAAGATTGAAAGCCAAATTATTTATGATTTGATGAATCACAAATACTTTCAACGTTTAAGAAGAATCTCACAACTTGGACTTTCATATTTAGTTTATCCAGGAGCTCAGCACACACGTTTTCAACATGCCTTAGGCAGTCTTCATCTAATGGACAAAGCCATACAACAATTAACAAATAAAGGGCATGAAATCACATCTAAAGAGCAAGAAGCATTAAGAATAAGTATTTTGCTTCACGATATAGGTCATGGCCCATTTTCACATGCACTAGAAAATATTTTAGTTAATGAAATTAACCATGAAAAAATAACTCTAATGTTTATGAAACAATTAAACGTAGAGTTTGATGGAAAATTATCTCTTGCTATAGAAATTTTTAAAAACACTTATAAAAAGAAATTTCTTTATCAATTAGTTTCATCACAGCTTGATATGGATAGATTAGACTATTTAAAAAGGGATAGCTTTTATACCGGTGTTACGGATGGAAATATTGGGACAGAAAGAATTATCAATATGCTTAATGTTGCTAATGGAAATTTAGTAATAGAAGAAAAAGGAATCTATTCAATTGAAAAGTTCATCTTAGCTAGAAGATTAATGTATTGGCAAGTTTATTTGCATAAAACTGTTATATCTTCAGAAAATATGCTGATAAAATTAATCAAAAGAGCAAAAATATTACTTGAAAATAAAGTTGAAATTTTTACGACATCNAATCTTAAATATTTTCTCAGCNAAGACTTTGCAAAAGATTTNAAAAANAATCAAATAAAAGTAATTGAAAAATTTGCAGAACTTGATGATTATGATATTTATTTTTGTCTTAAAAAATGGCAATACTCTTCAGATAAAATACTTTCAATTCTTTCAAGTAATCTACTTAATCGGAACATTAATAAAATCATTATTGAAAATGAAAAAATAGAACAAAATAGAATTATTGATATAAAAAATAAAGTTGCAAAAGATTTTANGTTAAATGATANAGAGATAGATTTTTTAGTAATTGATAATCAAGTTACAAATCATGTCTATGACGAAGAAAAATCAAATATTAATATTTTAATGAAAAATAATGAAGTTTTAGATTTAGCAAAAGCATCAGATCATTTTAATATAAAAGCATTAAATAATAAAACAAAAAAATATTTCATATCATACCCAAAGTTGATTGACGAAAATTAATATAAAATCATGCAAATAATTGTTAATTTTACAAAATGATATACTCTGTAAATGAAATAGCTAATTTTGTAGATGGAAAAGTACTTGGTTCCGGAGATATATCGATAAGTAATATTCAAAAAATAGAAGTTGCAAAAAANGGAGATATATCATTTATTTCAAACTCCAAATACCTTAAATATCTTAAATCTACAAAAGCTAGTGCTGTAATAATTGATGATGTCAATCACGAAACTAATAATACTACATTAATTATTGTTAAAGACGCTTATTTGGCTCTAGCAAAATTAATTCAAAAATTTGAAAAGAAAAAAAAATTAAATAAAGGTATCTCTGATAAAACAGAGATTGGAGTTAATTTACAGTTTGGAAATGATTCTTATATTGGATCATTTACAAATATTGGTGATAATGTAACAATTGGGGGAAATGTTACAATAATGAATAACTGTTCTATTGGACATGATGTTATAATTTCAGATAATACAACAATTTATCCATCTGTAAGCATATATGATTCATGTGAAATTGGAAAAAACAACATTATTCACTCAGGATCTGTTATTGGATCAGATGGTTTTGGTTTTGCTCAAAACAAAGATTCTTTTAATAAAATCTCACAAATTGGTAATGTTAAAACTGAAGAAAATGTTGAAATTGGTGCTAATACTACAATTGATCGGGGAACAATTGGATCAACATTAATAAAAAATGGTGTTAAATTAGATAATCAAATTCAAATTGGTCATAATGTTATTATTGGCTCAAATACTGTTATCGCAGGTCTTGTTGCTATAGCAGGTTCAACTATAATTGGAGATAATTGCATGATAGGTGGGCAGTGCGCTATAGCAGGACATTTAAAAATTGGTAATAATGTTAAAATAGCTGGTAATAGTGGCGTTGGCTCAAACATTAAGGATAATCAAACAATTCAGGGCATTTATGCATTTAACAAACAAGATTTTCAACGATCTTATATAATCTTCAAAAGACTTCCTGAACTTTCTAAAAAAATTGATCAGATAATTAATCATTTTAAATAATGTATCAAAACACTTTAAGTGATAAAGTTTCATTTAGTGGAAATGGCATTCATTCTGGATTAAATTCGAATTTAATAATTTATCCTGCTGAAGATAATCAAGGAATTTCATTCATTAGAACTGATATTGACAAAAACATACGTGTTTTAGCAAACTTTAAAAATGTTTTTTCAACCAGTAGAAGTACGAACTTAAAATATAAAAATATTGAGATTCATACGGTAGAGCATATATTGGCAGCACTATATTCTGCTAAAATTGATAATGCTACAATAGAAATAAATAATATAGAAGTACCTATTCTTGATGGTTCGTGTAAAGATTTTCTTAAAGGAATAAAGAAAGCAGGTATTAAAAAACTTAAGGCTAAAGTAAATTATCTAATAATAAAAGAAAAAATAGAATTTACTGATGAAATTTCCGGCTCACATTATTTAATTGAGCCTTATGATAAGTATCAATCAACTCTAAAATTAGCTATAAAAATTATTTTTCAGAAAACAACACAGCTATTCTCTCAGATATTAATAATTTTGAAAATGAAATTGCTTCATCTAGAACTTTTTGTTTCTTAGATGAGATTGAATTTTTAATTGAGAAAAATTTAATAAGTGGTGGAGATTTAGATAATGCAATTGTTTTTGTAAAAAATAAAGTCAGTAAAAATTTAAAAAATTTAATATTTGAAAAATTTAAAATAAATGTTCAGAAAAATTCTATACTCAACAATAATAAATTAAGATTTAGTAATGAGCCTGCACGACATAAAATTCTTGATATTATTGGTGACTTCAGTTTACTTAATAAAAGAATTAAAGGTAAAATTACTACTTTTAAGCCTGGACATAAAAACAATATTGCTTGTATAAATTATATATATAAAATTATGCGTGACCAAGAAAAAAAAATAGGCCCTCAATTAAACTTAAATGAAAAACCATTCTATAATTCTGAAGATATAAAGAAAATATTACCTCATAGAGATCCATTTCTATTTATCGATGAGATAAGAGATTTAGGAGAAGATTATATTATAGGTGTTAAATATGTCAAAAAAAATGAAGACTATTTTAGAGGACATTTTCCAAAAGAACCAGTTATGCCTGGTGTTTTACAACTTGAAACAATGGCACAGGCTGGAGGAGTTTTAATATTAAGCACAGTTGAAAACCCACAAGATTATCTCACTTTTTTCATGAAAATTGATAATGCTAAATTTAAACAGAAAGTTATTCCAGGAGATACGATTATTTTTAAACTAGAACTTATTTCTCCAATTAGAAGAGGACTGTGTCATATGCATGGAAAAGGATATGTAAATAATAAAATAGTTGTAGAAGCTGATTTATTAGCTCAAATTGCTAAAAAACAATAAAGAGTTACATTAGCTTTTCAATAATTCAATAATGAATTATATATAAATAAAAAATATGCATCACCCACTATCATCAATTGATCCTTCAGCTAAAATTGCTAGAAACGTAGTTATTGAGCCATTTGTGTCAATTGAAAAAAATGTTGAAATTGGAAGTGGTACATGGATTGGTTCAAATGTAACCATAATGGAAGGAGCTAGAATTGGAAAAAATTGTGAAATTTTTCCCGGAGCAGTAATATCTGCAATTCCACAAGATTTAAAATTTGCTGGAGAAGAATCTTTAGTTATTATTGGAGATAATACAATTATACGTGAATGTGCAACAGTTAATAGAGCAACATCGGCCACAGGAAAAACAGTTGTTGGAGATAATTGCTTAATAATGGCTTATGCACATATTGCTCATGATTGTTATGTTGGAAATAATTCTATTATTGTTAATAATGTTGCATTAGGTGGACATGTAATAATTGGTGAATATGCCATTATTGGTGGATTAACTGCTGTTCATCAATTTGTTAAAATAGGTGATCATACTATGATTTCTGGAGGATCTTTAGTAAGAAAAGATGTCCCTCCATTTGTTAAAGCTGGAAGGGAACCTTTATCTTTTATTGGAATAAATTCAATTGGATTAAGAAGACGTAACTTTATAGAAAGTGAAATTGAAGAAATTCAAAATATATACCGATTTTTATATCAAAATAATTTTAATAATAGTCAGGCGCTAAGCAAAATAGAAATAGAATTTAAAGCTTCNATTAATAGAGATAAAATAATTGATTTTGTTCAAAAATCTGTTAGAGGTATTATGAGAGGATATAACCAAAATAAATAAAATGGCAACAACAGCTGAATTTAGAAATGGTCTTTGTATACAATTTAATGGAGAACCATGGAAAATAGAATCTTTTCAACATGTAAAACCTGGAAAGGGTCCTGCATTTGTAAGAACTAAAATAAGAAATCTTAATACAAAAAGATTACTAGAAAACACTTTTACTTCTGGTGTTAAAATAGAAATTATAAGAATTGAAAATAGAAAATATCAATTTCTATATTCTGAAAAATCAGACTATCACTTAATGAATACTGAAGATTTTGAACAAATAATGCTACAAAAAGATTTTATTGAAAATGTTCACTTTTTAAAAGAAGGAGAGAATATTGATGTACTTTTTCATGCTGATGAAGGAAAACCATTATCTGCATCTCTTCCTGCTCATGTTATTTTAGCAATTAAGCATACAGAGCCTGGTATGAAGGGAAATACAGCAACAAATACTTTTAAACCGGCAACAACAGAAACCGGAGCAAGCATTCAGGTTCCATTATTTATAAATGAAGGAGATAAGATAAAAATTGAAACCTCAAAAGGTGCATATATGGAAAGAATAAAATAAAATAGATTTTAATGAAAAAACACAATTTTAGTGCAGGACCTTGTATTCTTCCTGAAGAAGTTATTAAAAAAGCTTCTGAAGCAATTTTAGAATTCAACAATGATAATTTATCACTAATTGAAATTTCTCATAGAAGTAAACCATTTGTCGATGTTCTAAAGAGAGCCAAGGAGCTAGTAATTGAATTGTTAGATGTTCCGAATGATTACTCAGTACTATTTCTTCAAGGAGGAGCAAGTTTAGAATTTTTAATGACTCCTTATAACTTACTTAAAAAAGATGGTAAATGTGGCTATATAAATACAGGAACGTGGTCTGAAAAAGCAATTAAAGAATCTAAGAAAATTGGAGAAACATTGGTAATTGCAGATTCTTCTGACAAAAACTTTAGTTACATCCCTAAAGATTATTGTATTCCAAATGATTTAGATTATGTTCATTTCACGTCAAACAATACGATTTTTGGCACACAATTTAATCATCTACCAGAGTCAAATAATATTTTAGTTTGTGATATGTCATCAGACATTTTCAGCAGAAAAATTGATGTTTCTAAATTTGGACTTATTTATGCAGGTGCACAAAAAAATATGGGTCCAGCTGGGGCAACACTAGTAATTGTCAAAAATAAAGTTTTAGGAAAAACAAGCAGAGATATACCGTCAATGTTAGATTATAAAGTTCATATTGAAAAAGATAGTATGTTTAATACTCCTCCTGTATTCCCTATATATGTTTCAATGCTAAATTTGCAGTGGTTAAAGAAAAATGGTGGAATTAATTGGATTGAAAAAGTTAATAAAAGAAAAGCTTTAAAATTATATCAAGAAATTGATAGAAATAAACTCTTTGAAGGGTTAGCTAATATAAATGATCGCTCAATTATGAATGCAACTTTTAAATTTAAAAATNATAAACACCAAGAAAGGTTTGACTTAATGTGTGTTAAAAAAGGAATAAATGGTCTTAAAGGGCATAGATCTGTTGGTGGTTACAGAGCCTCGATGTACAATGCTTTAAAAGAAGAAAGTATAGATGTACTAATTGAAATAATGCAACAAATAGAAAAAGAAAATAATGATTAAAGTTTTAGCAAATGATGGAATATCATCACAGGGAGTTTTAAAGCTTAAAGAAAATGGTTTTGAAGTACTCACAGAAAAAATTAAACAAGAAGATNTAATAGAAAACATTAATAATAAAAACATTGAAGTATTACTAGTAAGAAGTGCAACTAAAGTAAGAAAAGATATTATTGATAGTTGTCCAAATTTAAAGATTATNGGAAGAGGCGGTGTTGGAATGGATAATATTGATGTTGATTATGCAAGAGAAAAAGGAAAACATATTATAAATACTCCGGCAGCATCATCAAATTCTGTAGCTGAATTAGTATTTGCTCACTTATTTGGAATGGTAAGATTTTTATTTGCATCTAACAGACAAATGCCAATGGAAGGAGATTCTAAATTTAAAGAACTTAAGAAATCATTTTCTTCAGGAAAAGAACTTAGTGGAAAAACATTAGGAATAATTGGATTTGGAAAAATTGGCCAAGANGTTGCGAAAAAAGCTATTGGACTTGGAATGAAAGTTTTAGCACATGATAAATTTTCTAAAGACACAGATATTACTATACATTTTTTTAACGGAGATAAAAAAACTTTTAATATTGAAATTAACGATTTAACAACTGTTTTAAAGGAATCAGACTTCATTACTGTACATGTTCCAAAAACTGATAAAAAAGCAATAATAGGAGCAAATGAAATTGGATTAATGAAAACTGGAGCCGGTATAATTAATACTTCAAGAGGAGGCGTTATAGATGAAACAGCACTAATGTTTTCTCTTGATAAGGAAAAATTAGCTTATGCTTCTTTAGATGTTTTCGAAGACGAGCCAAATCCAAGTATACATCTCTTAATGCATAATGCAATTTCGTTAAGTCCACATATAGGCGCTGCGACAAATGAAGCGCAAGATAGAATAGGNATAGAATTAGCAGATCAAATAATTACTATTTACAAATAAATGGCAAAAGTTTTTCCATTCAAAGGGATAAGACCCTCAAGAGATAAAGNAANTCTTGTCACAACAAGATCATATCTCACATANAGTGATGAGATACTTAAAGAAAAACTTGACAACAATCCATTTACATTCTTACATATTTTAAATCCTGAGTATAAAAAAAGTATTAAAAAATCAGGNATTCAAAAGTTTAAATTAATAAAAAATAAATTTTTATCTTTTATTAATTTAGAAATATTGATTAAAGAAAAAAATGATGTCTTTTACATTTATCAACAGAAAACAGACTTGAGAAGAGTTACAGGTATTATAGCTGCTACATCAATTAAAGAATATCAAAATGATAAAATAAAAAAGCATGAAGAAACAATTCTTGAAAGAGAAAATATGTTTAAAGAATATCTAATTGAAACAAAATTTAATGCTGACCCTGTTTTACTTACTCATAAAAAAAATGAANAAATTGATAGTATTATAAATCAATATTCTCGAGAAAGATCTGAGTATGAATTTACCACTACAGATAGAATTTCTCACAAATTATGGGTTGTAGAAAGTAAAAAAAATATACAAATAATTCAAAATGCGTTTCACAAATCAAATGAACTATATATTGCTGATGGACATCATAGATCGGCATCATCATCTTTACTAAGTAATGAATCAGATTTAAAGGGAAAAGATTTTTTTATGAGTTTTTTAGTTGATGAAGAACAAATAGAGATTTTTAATTTCAACAGATTAATAAAAAATATTGACAATCAATCAACGAATGAAATTATTGATTTAATTGGCAAAAAATGTAGCATAAAAAAAATAGAAAATAATCAACATATACCCACTGAAAAAGATGAGATATCTATGTATATTGACAAATGTTGGTACAGTATAAAATTTGATAAAATAAAAAATTCAAATAATTTGGTAAAGACTTTAGATCCTGCTTTGTTATTTGATAATATACTTGAACCTGTTTTTAATATTAAAGATGAACGTAAAGATAAAAACCTTGAATTTATTGATGGAAAAAGACCATTAAATGAATTACAAGAACTAGTTGACTCANAACAATATAGCATCTTATTTATATTAAAACCAATAAGTATTCATCAAATAAAAGAAGTTGCAGATAANAAACAAAGTATGCCACCAAAGAGCACATACATAGAGCCAAAACTAAGGTCTGGACTAATTATTTATGAAATTGAATAATGTCAATCACAAAAAATCTTGTTAATTTAAAAAAATCTTTACCTAATAATGTAGAGCTAGTGCTAGTCTCTAAGACGAGAAGTAATGAGCAAATATTAGAGGCTTTTAAAATAGGCCAAATTAATTTTGGAGAAAATAAAGTCCAAGAACTTGTCTCCAAACATGAAAAGTTACCTAAGGATATAAAATGGCATATGATTGGTCATCTTCAAAGAAATAAAGTAAAATATATTTCAAAATTTATTCACCTCATTCATACAGTTGACTCGATAAAAATTTTAAAAGAAATTGATAAGCGTGCAAAAATTGATCATAGAATAATAGATTGTCTTTTACAGATTAAAATTGCAAAAGAAGAAAATAAATTTGGCTTCAAACATGAAGAGATTGATAAAATAATAACTATATCAAAAGAATTAAAAAATATTCAAATTAGAGGACTGATGGGAATGGCAACAAATACTAATGACTCAACCCTCATAAAAAAAGAGTTTGATTTAATTAGTTTAATACACAAAAAATACTATTCAGAAATTTTCAATATTTTATCTATAGGAATGAGCTCAGATTATAAAATTGCAATATTAAACAACAGTAATATGATAAGAGTTGGAAGTGCTATATTTGGAGAACGAATAAAAAATTAATGAAGAAAGTAATAACAACTAATAAATCGCCACAAGCAATTGGCCCTTATAGTCAAGCAATTTTATCAAATAAAACTCTTTATATCTCTGGACAAATTGGGTTAAATACTGATGGAGTTTTGATAAATAAAAATATTGAAGAAGAAACCATTCAAGTACTTAAAAATATAGAAGAAATATTAAAAGCAGCAGACATGAATTTTAGTAATGTAGTGAAAACAACAATATTTTTAAAAAATTTTAATGATTATTCAGCTGTAAATATAATATATGCAAAATATTTTAAAAATCATCTTCCTGCTAGAGAAGCTGTTGAAGTTTCAAGATTACCAAAAGATGTAAATATAGAAATATCATCAATTGCAGTAATCTAAAATGAAATTGCTAAAAGGAATTATAAATGGTGAAAGAGAAGCTTTATCAAAAGCTATAACATTAATTGAAAGCAACTTAGAAAAAGATAAATTACAATCTGAGATTCTTATTAAAGAAATATCTAACAAGTCTAGTCAAACTAATCAAGCTTTAAGAATTGGAATTACAGGAGTTCCTGGAGTAGGAAAAAGCACATTTATTGAAAGCTTTGGAAAGTTCTTGTTAAAAATGGATAAAAAAGTTGCTGTTCTTGCAATTGATCCAACAAGTACAACAAATAATGGAAGTATTTTAGGAGATAAAAGTCGGATGCATCAATTATCAAAAGAAAAAAATGCCTTCATTAGACCAAGTCCAACATCGGGTACATTAGGAGGAGTTGCAGAGGCTACAAATTCAACTATTAAAATTTGCGAGGCTGCTGGCTACAATATAATTTTAATAGAAACAGTAGGGGTTGGACAAAATGAATTTATGGTTGGAAAATTAGTTGACATTGTTATAGTTCTAATGTTATCCAATGCCGGAGATGAATTACAAGGGATTAAAAGAGGTATAATGGAGCATGCAGATATTATTGCAATAAATAAATCAGATGGTGATAATATTCAAAAATCAAAAAATGCTAAGAACCTATATTCTAATTCATTATCACTCTTTCCTAAACAAAACAATTGGACAAAAAAAGCAGTTTGTTGTTCAGCCATAAAATCAACAGGAATTGATAAAATTTGGAAATTAACAGAAAATTATTTCAAGATTATGAATGAAAATAACTTTATTCTATTAAATAGAGCAAAACAACAAGTATTTTGGTTACACAAAAAAATTAAAGAAGAATTAGGCATTAAAAAATATAATATGCTAAAAAATAATAATTCTTTAGATAAAATAGAACAAGATGTTCTAAAAAAAAATATTTCATTAGAAAAAATTATTCAAGATTTACTCTAGTATAATAAATATTTTTTTTTATTTTTAACCCAGCCTGCTTGATACTTATAATCAACAAAAAATATTTTTAAATCTGCTTGATAATCGTATTTAACAAAGAATATTTTTTTATCAGATTGTGTGATATTAGAAAAATACCAAAGACCACTATTTTCCTTAGCCTGATATTTTTCTTTTACTTTAAATACTAATAAATCTGCACTATATTTATACTTAGTAACAAAAACATTAATCTCAGCTTGATAATTGTAATCTGTAGAATAAACACTTTGAGAGAAACTATCAAATGAAATTATTAAGAAAAAAAACAAAAAAATAATATGTTTCATACTTCGTAAATATATAAAAAAACGTTAATGCAAATTTTTATAAATAGTTACATTTGTAGAAATATTTTACAATGACAAAAGTATCTGATAGACTAAATAGATTAGCAGAAAGTGCAACACTTGCTATGGCAAGAATGAGTCGAGAATTAAAAGACGAAGGTAAAGATGTAATAGCATTAAGTTTAGGTGAACCAGATTTTGACACTCCAGAATTTATTAAAGAAGCTGCTAAACAAGCTATAACTGATAACTATTCACATTATACTCCTGTTCCAGGACTTTTAGAGCTTAGAGAAGCTATTGTTAAAAAATTTAAAAGAGATAATAATTTAGATTTTACAACTGATCAAATTGTTACTTCAACTGGTGCAAAACAATCTTTAGCAAACTTGGCACTTAGCTTACTGAATAAAGGAGATGAAGTATTACTGCCATGTCCTTATTGGGTTTCTTATTCTGAAATCATAAAACTTGCAGAAGGAATTCCAGTAGAAATTCCATCATCGATTGATTCAAATTTTAAAATAACTCCGAAGCAACTAGAGAAATCCATTACAAAAAACACAAAGATGTTGATCTTTAGTTCCCCATGTAATCCCAGTGGAACTGTTTATACACAAAATGAATTAGAGGATTTTGGTAAAATATTAATTAAATTCCCAAATATAATTATTGTAGCAGATGAAATTTATGAGCATATTAATTTCACAGAAGAACACTTTAGTATTGGAAGAATAAATGAATTAAAAAATAGGGTCGTAACTGTAAATGGAGTTTCTAAAGGATTCGCCATGACTGGATGGAGAGTTGGTTTTATTGGCGCTCCTTTATGGATAGCAAAAGCTTGTAACAAGATACAAGGTCAAGTAACATCAGCAACTTGTGCTGTAGCACAAAAAGCGACAGAGAAAGCAATGTTGGCAGATCCAAAGTCTACAACTTTAGAAATGAAAAAAACTTTTCTTAGAAGAAGAGATCTTTTATTAAATGAATTAAGTAAAATACCTGGAGTAAAATGTAATATTCCACAAGGAGCATTTTATATTTTTCCAGATATTTCTTATTACTTTGGCAAATCAAATGGCAAAATAAACATTACAAATGCAAATGATTTATGCATGTTTTTACTGAACTCTTGTCATGTTGCTTTAGTAGCTGGTGATGCTTTTGGCAACCCAGAATGTGTCAGAATATCTTATGCTGCTTCAGACAAACAATTAATTGAAGCTGCCAAAAGAATACAAACTCAACTAAANACTTTGAAATAAATGGGATTAGAAAAAATTCTAAATAATTTTAAATCAAAAAAAATACTAGTAATTGGCGATGCTATTATAGATTCATATTTGTGGGGAGAAATTAATAGAATGTCTCCCGAAGCACCTGTTCCTGTTGTTGATGTTAAAGTTAATCAAAATGACAATCGCCTTGGTGGAGCAGCTAATGTTGCATTAAATTTAAAGGAGTTGGGAGCTAAAGCAATTTTATGTACAGTTATTGGAAATGATTCTAAAGGGATACTATTTGAAAAACTAATGAAAGAACAAGGTCTATCAGTAGAAGGCATGCTAATTTCTAATGGTCGTAAAACAACAACGAAAACNAGAGTTATTGTTAAAGACAGACATCAGCTAAGGATAGATGAAGAAGATAAACATCCTATAAAAATTGAACAACAATTTCTCAACTTAGTTATAAAAGTAAGCCAAAACATTGATGCAATAATTCTTCAAGATTACAACAAAGGTGTTTTAACTAAAAATATTATTACAAAAATCATCAACTATGCTAATGAAAACAATATCCCAACTATTGTAGACCCTAAAAAAGATAATTTTTTATCTTATAAACATTGTACACTCTTTAAACCTAATTTACAAGAAATATCAGAAGGTTTACAGCAAGAAATAAATCCTGAAAATCTTAAGGAAATTAAAGATATTACTAATAAATTAAAAAGAAAACTAAGAAGCAAATCAATACTTTTGACACTTTCAGATAAAGGAATTTGTATTAACTCTGAAAAAGATTTTTATCATTTTAAATCCAAGACAAATAACGTAATTGATGTTTCGGGGGCAGGTGACACAGTAGTTTCCATAGCAGCTCTTTGTTTAGCATCTAAAACAAGTCCAAATCAATTAGCCCAATTATCAAATATTGCTGGAGGAATCGTCTGTGAAAAAGTTGGTGTAGTTCCAATAAATTTTCAGCAACTTTTTAAAAGAGCAAAGCTAGTTTCAAATGAATAAAGATATCACTCCTTATTCTTCTAAGGAAAATAAAAAAATACAAGTCACTCAAATGTTTGACAAAATAGCTAGTAGATATGACTTGTTAAATCATTCTCTATCACTAGGAATGGATTTTGTTTGGAGAAAAATAGCAGTAAAAAATTTAACAAATAATCCAAAAAAAATTCTTGACATAGCTACTGGAACAGCTGATTTTGCAATAAGTGCAACAAAATATACTCAAGCTAAAGTAGTTGGAATAGATATATCAAAAGAAATGCTTTCAGTAGGTGTAGAAAAAATTAAGAAAAAAAACCTTGAAGATAGAATTAAACTTTTGAGAGGTGATTGTGAAAATCTTCCATTTAAGAACGACAGTTTTGATGCAATGACTGCTGGCTTTGGAGTTAGAAATTTTGAAAATCTTCAAAAAGGATTAAAAGAAATGTATAGAGTTTTACAAAAAAACAGAACAGTAGTAATTTTAGAACCATCTATTCCAACAAATATAATTTTAAAAACATTATTTAAATTATACTTTTCATATATACTTCCTGCTTTAGGTAAAATATTCTCCAATGATTCTAATGCCTACAAGTATCTTCCTGACTCAGTTGACGCATTTCCATCTGGAAAAAATTTTATTAAAGAATTAGAAAATGCTGGCTTTAGAAATTGTAAACACATACCTCTTACCTTTGGTATTGTTGCTCTTTATATTGCAATAAAATGAATTTGTTTTCGTTGAGAAAATGATGCTTACAAAAAAAAAATTACTTTTTTTTATCTTAATAGTATTTAATTTATCAGTTTCTGGCCAAAGAAATAAAAAACCTTTAAATCTATCAAACTATGATTTTAAGAAAATACACTTTGGTTTTACATTAGGAATAAATGCTCTCAACTTTAATATTCAAAAGGAAAATTCTTCAATTTTGAATGACTCTCTTTTAATAATAAACTCTCAAAATCAAAAAGGTTTTAATTTAGGTATAATATCTAATTTTAGATTAGGAAAATACACTGATTTTAGATTTACCCCTTCATTAGTTTTTGGTGAAAGATTGATAAATTATAATTTTAATAACTCTGATGAAATAGTTAAGAGAATTGAATCAACATTAATAGATTTTCCGCTTTATTTAAAATATAAATCTGAAAGGTATAATAACTTTAGAACTTATCTTCTTGGAGGAGTTAAATATAGCTTAGATATAGCATCTCAATATAAAATAGATGATGAAGGTCAAGAAATAGTAAAGCTTAATAATAATGACATTATGATCGAAGGTGGTTTTGGAATTGATTTTTACTTAGAATATTTTAAATTTTCACCTCAAATTAAAATCTCGCATGGAATACTAAATCTATTATCAAAGGATAATACTGTGTATACACAAAGTATAAAACATCTAAGAACAAATGGATGGATGTTATCTTTTACTTTTGAATAAGTATTATAAATACTCATAAAGAAAAATACTAGCAGCACAAGCAACATTCAAAGAATCAACTCCTTCCCTATTACTGGATATCTTAATCTTTTGAGAAATAAACTGATTTAAATTACTTGAAACGCCACTTGATTCATTACCAAATAATATAAAAGCATTTTCTTTAATTTGAGACTTTTTAATATCTGTACCATTTAAATCTGCAGAATAAACTGGGTGTTTAATATTTTCTAAAAAAAGACTAAGATCTGTGTAAAATAACTTTATTCTGAACAAAGAACCCATGGAAGATTGAATAACTTTAGGATTAAGATAGTCAACAGTATTTTCAGAACAAATAATATTTTCTACTCCAAACCAATCACATAGTCTGATAATAGTTCCTAAATTACCAGGGTCACTTATTTGATCTAGTATAATATTCTTTCCTCTAAAATCACTAATTTTAGTATCAAAACTCTTAATTTTTACAATTGCTAAAACATTATTTGGAGAAGAAAGATTACTTATTTTTTTAAGTTCAGAATTTGAGACCTCATGAAAATTTATTAAATCATTTTTTAGATTTTCATCTAACCACTTTCTAGTTGCATACAAAGATTACAATCTCAAAATTTGATTGTAATAATTCATTAACAATTTTTTCACCTTCAACTACAAAAAGTTTATTTTTCAATCTAAATTTTTTAATTGAAAGGTTATTTATGAACTTAATATTATTTTTTGTTAACATAATTTTGAATATTTTCAATATTATGAAAATATTATAAAAAAAGAGTTACAACTTAAGCACAATATTATAGTTTTGTTTTAAAATAAAATAAATATGACAAAATTTGAATACGGTGTTCTTACTGGATGAAGTTCAAAAGGTATTTAGTGATGCAAAGGAAAATAATTATGCTCTTCCTGCTGTAAATGTAACCAGTTCAAGTACAGTAAACTCTGTATTAGAAGCAGCAGCTGAAGTTAATTCTCCAGTGATAGTACAATTTTCAGCTGGAGGTTGTCAATTTTTTGCTGGTAAAGGTTTAAGTAATGATAATCATTTATCTTCAATTGCTGGAGGTATTTCTGGTGCTATGCATGTCCATCAAATGGCAAAATTATATAATGTTTCTGTTATCTTACACACTGATCATTGTGCTAGAAAAATATTACCTTGGATTGATGGATTACTTGATGCTGGAGAAGAGTTTTTTGAACAACATGGCAAACCATTATACAGCTCACACATGATAGATTTATCTGATGAGCCCATAGAAGAAAATATTGAAACTTGTAAGCATTATTTAGCAAGAATGAGTAAAATTGGTATGACTCTTGAAATTGAGTTAGGAATAACTGGAGGAGAAGAAGACGGTGTTGACAATACAAATATTGATAGTAACAAGTTATATACACAACCAGAAGAAGTTGCATTTGCTTATCAAGAACTAATGAAAATTAGTAATAAATTTACTATTGCTGCAGCATTTGGGAATGTTCATGGAGTTTACAGACCAGGAAATGTAAAATTAACTCCAAAAATTTTAGATAACTCTCAGAAATATGTTGAAGAAAAATTCTCTACTATTAAGAAGCCAATTAATTTTGTTTTTCATGGAGGATCTGGCTCTTCGTTTGAAGAAATTAGAGAAGCTATTTCTTATGGGGCAATAAAAATGAATATTGATACTGATCTGCAGTGGGGTTTCACAATTGGAACTAGAGATTATTTTGAAAAATTTAATGAGTATGTAAAAACACAAATTGGTAATCCAGATGGAAAAGATCAGCCAAACAAAAAATATTATGATCCAAGAAAATGGCTTAGAGAAGGTGAGTTAACATTTAAATCAAGACTTATTCAATCTTTTAATGATCTTAATAATATTAATAGAAATATCTAATTAAATGGATTGGTTTAAGAGAATAAAAGAGGGTATTACTACCCAAACACATCAAAAAAAAGAAACTCCTGATGGTCTATGGAATAAATGCCCAAAATGTAAAAAAATAGTTTCTGCTGAAGAATTTAAGTTATCACTTTCAGTTTGCCAACATTGTAATTATCATTCAAGAATTGGTTCCGTTGAATACTTTGATATATTATTTGATAAGAATTCATTTAAAGAATTAAATAAAAATCTGTTATCAACAGACCCACTTAATTTTATAGATACTAAAAAGTACACTGACAGGTTAAAGGATATGCAAAAAAAGACAGGTCTTAAAGATGCTGTTAGAACTGCTTATGGAACAATGAACAAAGAAAACATAGTTATTGCAGCTATGGATTTTAATTTTATTGGTGGGTCAATGGGTTCAGTTGTAGGTGAAAAAATTGCTCGAGCAATTGATTACGCAAGAAAAAACAAATATCCTTTAATTATAATTTCAAAGTCTGGAGGTGCAAGGATGATGGAAGCTGCAATATCTTTGATGCAATTAGCTAAAACATCTTCAAAACTTGCAAAGCTAGATGATGATGGGATTCCTTATTTATCCTTATTAACAGACCCTACATTTGGTGGTGCAACTGCATCATTTTCTATGCTTGGTGACATGAACATTGCAGAGCCTAATGCATTAATTGGTTTTGCTGGACCAAGGGTAGTAAAAGAAACTATTGGTAAAGATCTTCCAGAGGGTTTTCAAACATCAGAATTTTTACAAGAACATGGCTTTATTGACTTAATAGTAGAAAGAAAAGATTTAAAAGAAAAACTAAGTCAAATTTTACGAATGGTTAAGACATAATTTATTTATAATTTAATTATCTTTTAATCAAAACTTTTATTAANTTTGCAGCCCTAAATATTTATTTAAAATTAGATACATGAANATCACATCAAAAGAAGAAATTTTNAAAAAATTTGGTACAAATGAAAAAGACTCTGGATCNGTTTTTAGTCAAGTTGCTTTATTTACNAAAAGAATTGAGCATCTAACCGATCATCTTAAAAATAATAAAAAAGACTACTCTACTCAAAGATCTTTACAATTAATGGTAGGAAAAAGAAGAAAACTTCTTGACTACTTAAAAAATAAAGACATTGTTAAGTATAGAGAACTTGTCAAAGATTTAGGACTAAGAAAATAAACAACTTAAAGAAGGCAATAATAATTGCCTTCTTTATTTTATACACATAAACGAAATAAAATGATAAAAGAAAAAATAGAAATTATAAAGCTTGAAGATGGTAGAGAAATCTCTCTTACTACAGGAAAACTAGCAAAACAAGCCCATGGATCTGTTGAAGTAAGAATGGGAAACACTCACCTACTTGCAACGGTAGTTTCAAGTTTTGAAGCTAGAGAAGGAGTAGATTTTTTACCACTTACAGTAGATTACAGAGAAAAATTCTCTGCTGATGGAAGATTTCCAGGAGGATTTCTTAAAAGAGAAGCAAGACCAACTGACCAAGAAATCTTGATAATGAGATTGGTGGATAGAATTTTAAGACCAATGTTTCCAAGTGATTATCATGCTGAAGTGCAAATTATGATTTCTTTAAACTCACATGACCCAAATGTTAAACCTGATGCTCTAGCTGCACTTGCTGCATCGACAGCAATAGCAATCTCTGATATTCCATTTAATGGACCTATTTCAGAATGTAGAGTAGCAAGAATTGATGGAAGTTTTATGATCAACCCATCATCAGAACAATTAGCAAATGCTGATATTGACCTTATGGTTGGTGCATCAGCTGATAGTGTAGCTATGGTAGAAGGTGAAATGAATGAAGTATCTGAAGCTGAAATGATAGAAGCAATTAAAATTGGACATGAAGCTATTAAAGCACAGTGTGCAGCACAAGTAAATTTAGCTGCTAAAGTAAGTGCGTCATCAGAAAAAAGAGAATACAATCATGAAACACATGATGAACAATTAAAAGAAAGAATAAACAAAGAAACTTATGATGCGGTATATTCTGTAGCATCTGAAGGTTTAGGAAAAGATGAAAGATCAACTAAATTTAAAGGAGTAAAAACAGATTGGATTGCAACTCTTTCAGAGGAAGAAGTTGAAAAATATGATTCTAAATTAATTGGCGTATACTATCACGATGTAGAAAAAGAAGCTATAAGAAATCTTGTTCTAAGTGAAGGAAAAAGATTAGATGGAAGAGAAACAACAGAAATTAGACCTATTTGGTGTGAAGTAGATTACCTATACAGTCCACATGGATCAGCAGTTTTTACTAGAGGTGAGACTCAATCATTAACAACTGTAACTTTGGGTTCAGGTACTGATGTGAATCGATTAGATGGAGTAACACATCAAGGTTCTGAAAATTTTTATTTACATTATAACTTCCCTCCTTTCTCAACAGGAGAAGCTAGAATGAAATTTAGTGTGAGTAGAAGAGAAATTGGACATGGAAACTTAGCACAAAGAGCCCTTAAAAAAATGATTCCAGCTGACAATCCATATACTGTAAGAATTGTTTCAGATATTTTAGAATCAAATGGATCATCTTCAATGGCAACTGTTTGTGCAGGAACAATGGCACTTATGGATGCAGGAATTAAAATTATAAAGCCAGTGTCTGGAATTGCTATGGGATTAATTTCTGATGAAAAAGATCCAAACAATTATGCTGTTCTTTCTGATATTTTAGGTGATGAAGATCATTTAGGAGATATGGACTTTAAAGTCTGTGGTACTGCTGACGGTATAACTGCCTGTCAAATGGATATTAAGGTCCAAGGATTATCTTATGAAATTTTAGAAAAGGCCTTAAATCAAGCAAGAGATGGGAGACTACATATATTAGATAAGATTGTTGAGACAATAGCAGAACCAAGAGTTCAATTAAAACCTCAAACTCCTAAAATTGTTGTATTAAAGGTTCCTAAATCAACTATTGGTGGAATTATTGGACCAGGAGGAAAAATTATTCAAGAATTACAAGCATCAACTGAAACTAATATTTCTATTGAAGAAGTAGATAATATAGGAGTTGTTGAAATTTTAGGAACTGACCAAGAAAAAATTGATTTAGCTGTAGCACAGATAAGATCAATTGCTTTTATTCCTGAAAAAGGTAAGACTTACAAAGGTAAAGTAAAATCAATTATGCCTTATGGGGCTTTTATTGGAATATCTCCTACAACAGATGGTCTTTTACACGTTTCAGAGATTGCATGGGAAAGAGTTGCTAATGTTGAAGATGTTTTAAAGGAAGGTCAAGAAATAGAAGTAAAACTAATTGATATTGATGAAAGAAGTGGAAAACTGAAATTATCAAGAAAAGTACTTCTTCCTAAGCCAGAAAAAAAATAAGTATCTAAAATAAGTTTTTTTTAATTTTAATTAAATAAAAATAAAATGAGACAACTAAAAATAACCAAACAGGTTACAAACAGAGAAACAGCATCATTAGATAAATATCTACAAGAAATTGGAAGAGTTGATTTAATTACTGCTGAAGAAGAAGTTGAGTTAGCACAAAAAATAAAAGCTGGTGATGCAAATGCTTTAGATAGAATGACTAAAGCTAATTTAAGATTTGTTGTTTCTGTAGCAAAACAATACCAAAATCAAGGTTTAACACTTCCAGATTTAATAAATGAAGGAAACCTAGGATTAATAAAAGCTGCAAAAAGATTTGATGAAACAAGAGGGTTTAAATTTATTTCATATGCTGTTTGGTGGATTAGACAATCAATACTTCAAGCACTAGCAGAACAGTCTAGAATTGTAAGACTTCCTCTAAACAAGATTGGATCAATTAATAAAATAAATAAAGCTTATGCTCAATTAGAACAAAAATTTGAGAGACCACCAAGTCCTGAAGAAATTGCTGAACTAGTTGAATTATCTATAACTGAGGTAAAACAGTCTCTTAAGAATACTGGAAGACATGTATCTATGGACGCGCCTTTAATTGAAGGAGAAGATAGTAATTTATATGATGTAATGGGTAGTGATGAAAGTCCAAGTCCAGATACACAATTAATGCTTGAATCATTAAGAGAAGAAATTCGTAGAGCTCTTGACACACTAACGCCAAGAGAAGCAGATGTTGTTTCATCTTATTTCGGACTAAATGCAGGCCATGCTATGACTCTTGAAGAAATCGGTGAAAAATTTGATTTAACAAGAGAGAGAGTTAGACAAATAAAAGAAAAAGCAGTTAGACGCCTAAAACACACTACTAGAAGTAAGATATTAAAAACTTACTTAGGATAATAATCAAAGAGGACTTAATGTCCTCTTTTTTTTAAAATAAAATTATGAGTCATAAAATAGCACCTTCAATTTTAGCAGCTGATTTTGGGAATCTTCAAAGAGATTGTGAAATGGTAAATAATAGTGATGCAGATTGGTTTCATATAGATGTTATGGATGGACATTTTGTTCCAAACATTTCTTACGGTATGCCAGTTATAAAAGCTATTAAAAAACACGCTTTAAAACCTCTAGATGTTCATCTAATGATTGAAAAACCTGAAAGATATATTGAAGAATTTGCAAATGTTGGAGCAGATATAATAACTGTTCACTATGAATCAACAGTTCATTTACACAGAACACTTACTCAAATTGAAGATGCTGGATGTAAAGCCGGAGTAGTATTAAATCTAACAACACCGGTAAGTGTTTTAGAAGATATTCTACCCAAATGCTTTATGATATTATTAATGTCTATCAACCCAGGTTTTGGAGGACAAAAATTTGAAGAAATTACATATAAAAAAGTAAAAAAACTTCGCTCAATGATAAACGAGCAAGGACTAAAGACTCATATTGAAATAGATGGAGGAGTTAATGGAAATAATGCAAAAAAGTTAATAGATGCTGGCGCAGATGTATTGGTTGCTGGAAGTTATATTTTTAAATCTGAAAACCCTATCAAAAAAATTAGTGAACTTAAAACTATATAATTAAGAAATATAATCTCTTAAATATTCAAAACAATCAGTTAAATCTCCATCTTTACAAATAGTTGCATTTTCAAGTATTTCACTATTAGAATTCAGTAAAGGCAAAACACTCTCAATAAGATTTTTACCAAAGTCTTCTGATGCATCCTTGGGTAACTCGCATGGAAGGTTATCAACTGCCATTACAGCAATAACATTATCATTTAAAAAATTATCTTCTTTTTCTGTTTTGGGATTATATCCGTATATTGGATTAGAAATTGATGAAGGACGAATTGTTGTAGCAACAGGACCATCAATATCACAAGAAACATCCGCAACTACAGACAAATCAAAATCAATAGACCTAACATCTTTTCTTGTAAAAAGAAAAGGTGAACCGCTTCCATAATAGTGTCCAGCAACAAAAACATCGGAATTTTTCACAAACTGCATAAATGAAGAATTATATAAAAGAGGGAATTTTAAGAAATGATTAAAGTCACTTTCTAATCCGTCTTTTCTTAAATTATAATCCATAGTATCAAGACTTACAAAAATAGGATGCTCAAATTTTTTAGATAAAAAATCTTCTTTAGAAACTTCTTTAACATCCAATAAATTAAAAATTTCTAAAATACCTAATCCAACCCTTCCTTTACCTGTAATAATAAATCTTTCTTTAGTTAACTTAATATTTCTTAACTCCTCTTGCATCTCTTTTCTATCAATACACTTATTAGCTGGTTTAAGACAGTATTTTGAAGACTTTAAGCCGTATGTGAGAAATGCATTATAAGCTCCTATAATACCAGCATATCTGCCGAATCCAAGTAATCTTGTACCTTTTGGAGATTTTAATACTTCATAATCAATCATTCTAATATTTAAAGAAATCATTTTGATTAGTAAATCTCTATTGTAATCTTGCTTTTTAATAGTATGAGAAAAGAAAAAATAGGTTTTATTAACAATCAATTTATCTTTAGGAACTTCCTTAATACCAAAAAGAATATCACATTTTGACATATTATCTACAACATTAATTCCAAGACTAATATATTCATCATCAGAAAAACAGCGTATATCACTAGATTGAACATATATATTAATATTTGGATAAATAGAAATAATTTTTTTGCATTGTTCAGGCGAAAAAGCCACTCTTTTATCAGCAGGGATTTTTTCTTCTTTAAGTATACCTATATTCATTTATCTAAAGTTAATTTCTACAAAAATAAACAATGAGTCGTTGAAAGCAATTGATTTTACTAATTTTGCATTTGTATTTGTTCTTACAATTATTGGGGCTGACTGGATTTGACTGCAAGCCGAGTTGATTGATAAGCATGTCGAGCTTTGTTTTTTGGCTCGTAAAAATTAAGATTCACATTTTTAATTGGCGAAGATAACTACGCTTTAGCTGCCTAATTTATAAATTAGAATAGCTTTTGTCTCTTTTAAAGGAACTCCTGAAACCTTTAATATTGAGGCATCATTAACATCAGGATAATTTGCTTACTGCTTCATTAAGCAAATGAAAATTTAGAAGATAAGAATAAGAATTGGATGCTATTTACCAGACTTATTTCGAAAATTAACAATAGATAAACATGTAGAAAATTTTTTAGCACCTTGTTTGGACGTGGGTTCGAAACCCACCAGCTCCACCAAAAAGAAACCCACTCGATTGAGTGGGTTTTCTATTCTTTTAAATTTGAGTTATAGCTAATTACAACTACCTAAATACTTACATGTAGATATATTTTTCTTAGTCATTAATAAATTAGATTTGCAATATGAAAAAATATATTTTTTTATTATTTTTTTCTTTATCATTTCATCAATTGATTGGACAAAATTTTGGTTTTACAAAAACTAAAATCACTTTAAAAAATGAATTTGGAATTCCATATCCAAATGCAGTAATAATATTATCTTCATNTGATACAAATTATGTAGTAAATATTGATAATAACGGTGAAGGAATTATAGATTTAGTTAAAGGAATTGAATTTACTGTAACAAGCTATATTAATAAAGAAAAATTTGAATTTGACGAAATAATTTTTATTGAAAAAAATAAAAATATTAATCAAGTTAGTATTGACCTTCAATTTGACTTATATAAAGAAATATTTGAAATAAAAAATTTAAATTTTGAATCTGGAAATTTCAATATTCAAAAAAAATATTTTAAAGATTTAGAAAATTTAGTTATACTTTTAAAAGAGCAAATTAGTATTAAAATTGAAATTGCAGGACATACAGATAGCATTGGAGATAATAATGCGAATATAATTTTATCTGATAATAGAGCCAAAAGCGTTAAATCTTATTTAGTTAGAAATGGGATTTTGAAATCAAGAATAAAATGTGTAGGATATGGAGAAAAGCAACCAATAACAAATAACTCTACAAAAGATGGTAGAGAAAAAAACAGAAGAATAGAAATTAGAATTTTAAAATAATTTTATTCCATAACTATTCTTTTCTCCA
>JGI24540J26637_10000011_pt1 | contig 58005 bp, 54 predicted proteins | sample NorSeaMetagenome_FD_26637 | JGI IMG/M metagenome (IMG submission 26637)
TTTCTAAAAAAGTTGATGAATAAGTATTTCTGAATATTATAATAATTAAAAAAAAGAATAGGAGTTATCTATGAAAGGATTAATGCAGGATTGGCCTTTACTTGTTCATACGTTTATTGATCACGCTAGCCTTCATCACGGTGAAAGAGAAATAGTTACTAGAAAAGTTGAAGGTGATATTCATAGAACGAATTATTCTGAAATACATTCCAGGGCTCGTAAATTTTCTAAAGCATTAATTAAGATAGGTGTGGAAAAATCTGATGTTATCGGAACCTTAGCCTGGAATACTCACCGTCACCTAGAGACTTGGTACGGAATTACAGGCGTAGGCGCTATTTATCACACACTTAATCCAAGACTTTTCCTTGAACAGCTTGAGTACATTATTAATCATGCGGATAATAAATATATTATTTTAGATATAAGTTTTGTTAAAATTCTTGAAACGATTGAATCTAAAATCACAAATGTAAAAGGATTTATATTTTTAACTGATATAGAAAATATGCCTGAAACAAAGCTAAAAAATGTTTTCTGTTATGAGGAAATGATTAACGCTGAGGACGATAATTATAGTTGGTTAAAAGTTGAAGAAACTGACGCATGTGGACTTTGCTATACCTCAGGGACTACAGGTAATCCAAAAGGCGTTCTTTATTCTCATAAGTCTAATGTTCTTCATACGTTAGTGGCAAATAATGCTGACGCAATGGGAATTAAATCAACTGATTCTGTTATGCCGGTAGTGCCAATGTTTCATGCAAATGCCTGGGGATTATCTTTTTCAGCTCCAATGGCTGGGTGTAAGGTGGTAATGCCTGGTATGAATATGGATGGTGAAAGTATTTATCAACTTCTTACTGAAGAAAAGGTTACTTTTACAGCTGCAGTTCCAACTGTATGGTTAATGCTATTGCAGTACCTAGAAGCTAATAATCTTGAATTACCCTATTTAGAAAGAGTAGCTATTGGGGGTTCAGCAGTACCAAGAGTAATGCTCGAAAAGTTTGAAAAAGATTACAATGTTTCAGTTATGCATGCATGGGGAATGACAGAGATGTCACCTTTGGGAACAATAGGAGCATTTAAACATGGTATGGAGGATTTAAGTTTTGAGGAAAAAATTAATATTAAATTAAAACAAGGACGAGCCTCCTATATGGTTGAGATGAAGATTACAGATGATGAAAATAAAGACCTACCATGGAATGGAAAAGATTTTGGTCATTTAAAAGTAAGGGGACCCTTTGTTTCCAGTAAGTACATGAAAGATGAGGGAGGTGAAATCCTGGATGAGGATGGTTATTTTGATACCGGGGATGTTGCTACAATTGACGAGCTAGGGTTTATGCAAATTACAGATAGATCGAAAGATGTAATTAAGTCAGGCGGTGAATGGATTTCATCAATTGAGCTAGAAAATATTGCAGTTGGTCATCCTGATATAGCTGAGGCTGCGGTAATTGGAGTTGTTCATCCTAAGTGGGATGAGCGCCCCTTGCTGATTTGTGTGGCTAATGAAAATAGAACTCCCGATACTAAGGAAGTTTTATCATATCTTGAGGATAAGCTTGCCAAGTGGTGGATGCCTGATGATGTAGTTTTTGTTGAAGAAATTCCTCATACAGCAACTGGAAAAATTCAAAAGTTAACACTAAGAGAGCAGTTTAAAGATTATGTTTTACCATCTTTAAGGTAACTATGAGGAAGCTCTTTCTAATCTATCATTAATAGCCGCTCCGATCCCTTTATTTGGAATTGGCGCAATGCAAATACTTTTTCCTTCGTCTTCGTATTTCTCTAATAGAAAAAAAAGATTTGCCGCTGCTTCATTTAAATCCCCTCTTTTACTAAGGTTTGGTTCGCTATACTCTGAGCCAAATCCAATAAAAATTTCATTATCCTGAGCCTCTAAAGCATTTATCCTTAAGGATACTTTTGGAGCATAGTGTTTTTTAATCATTCCTGGAGAAATTTTTATTTTATTTGAACTATCATCAATGGTAAAAGTTGAAACTTTCTCATTTATTGTTTCTTCAATTTCTTCTTTTGTAATTCCACCATGCCTATAAATAATTACTTTATTTTCTAAATTTAATCCTAGAACCGTACTTTCAATTCCAATATTTGTTTTTCCATCATCAATTATGAATGAAATATCATCGTTATTAGTGAATTGTTTTTTAACATGAGATGCAGAAGTTGGGCTTAAAAATCCAAATTTATTAGCGCTTGGTGCTGCTATTGGTTTTTTAAACTTTTTGATAAGACTAAGTGCTGTTTTATTATTTGGCTGCCTTAAAGCAATTGTTTTTAACCCAGCGCTGACTAGTGGACTAATTTTAGAGTCTTTAGTTTTTTCAAGAATAATAGTCAGAGGACCTGGCCAGAACTTATCGGTAAGATTTTCAATTTTTTCATTAAAAATAGAGATTTTTTGTGCTTGATCTATTGATGAGATATGAACTATCAGAGGATTGAAAGAAGGCCTTTCTTTATTTGAGAATATTTTTGCTACAGCCGTATCATTTGTAGCATCTGCACCCAATCCATAAACAGTTTCTGTGGGAAAGGCTATGAGGCTACCTTTGGCTAATTCATGACAGGCACTGTTAATAGTACTTATATTGGTTTTTTTAATTTTTATCATTTCTAAAACTTATGCTTTATAAAAATCCTTTATTTAATATAATTTGTGTATACTACATCCTACATCTAAAGTTAATTAGTGAAGAAAAGCTAGGGGTTCTTATGACATTTGTATCACCAGTTAAGCAAATGATTTTTGCTTTAAAGAATATGGCAAGTTTTTCTGAAATAGAACATTCTGGCGTATGGCCAGATATTAATGATGACTTTATTGAGTCTTTGCTAGTAGAGGCTGCTAGACTTGCTGACTCTACCATTGCTCCATTAAATCACTCTGGTGACAAGATAGGTTCAAAGTTAGAGGCTGATAATGTTATTACTCCGCCTGGATTTAAGGAAGCTTACAAAAAATTTATTGATTCATCCTGGGGAACTATATCGGGTTCACCAGAGTATGGAGGGCAAGGACTTCCTCGAACTTTAGCGGTAATGACGCAAGAACTATGGAACTCTGCTAATATGAGCTTTTCTCTTTGTCCAATGCTTACACAGGGAGCAATTGAGGCAATAAATCAACACGGAACTGAACTTCAAAAAAAGAAATATCTTCCAAAACTTTTAACAGGTGAGTGGTCAGGTACAATGAATCTTACCGAACCTCAAGCAGGATCAGATGTAGGCTCTCTTAATACAAGTGCAAAAAAGAATATTGATGGAACATACGGAATTAAGGGTACTAAAATTTACATTACCTTTGGTGAGCACGATATGTCAGAAAATATAATACATCTTGTTTTGGCTAGAATTGACGGTGCTCCTTTGGGAAACAAGGGCATATCGCTTTTTATAGTCCCAAAGTTTTTAGAAGATGATGAAGGGTGTGAAATAAAAAGAAATGATTTGAAATGTATTGGAATAGAAAAGAAGCTAGGTATTCATGCTTCTCCAACATGCGTCATGTCATTTGGCGACAAGGATAGGGCCACAGGTTACTTACTTGGACAAGAAAATAACGGCCTAGCATGCATGTTTACCATGATGAATAATGCAAGACTTAATGTTGGTATGCAGGGAGTTGGTATAGCAGAAAGAGCTCTTCAACAATCATTGCTATATGCACGTGATAGAAAGCAAGGTAAGCATTTTAAGAATGATGATCCCAAAAGTGTAGAAATAATTAATCATCCAGATGTTTCTAAAATGTTGTTAAAAATGAAAACTTTAACTGAAGCCTCCAGGGCGCTTTGTTATGACAATGCAATTGCTATTGATTTATCAGAGACACATCCTGATAGATTATTAAGAGAAAAGTTTAAACTAAAAGCTGATCTTTTAACTCCAGTATCTAAATCTTGGTCTACTGATATCGGTGTTGAAGTAGCATCGCTAGGAATACAAGTTCACGGTGGAATGGGCTTTGTAGAAGAAACTGGAGCAGCACAGTTTTTTAGAGACTCAAGGATAGCCCCAATTTATGAGGGTACTAATGGTATTCAAGCAATTGATTTAGTTATGAGAAAATTACTCATAGAAGATGGAAGGGCTATAAAAGATTTTATAGCTGATTTAGATGATACGTTGTCAATGTGCTTAAGAGAATCCGATAATGATTTTAAATTAATATCTGAAATTTTTTCACAATCGATTGAGAACCTAAGATTATCAACTAATAAATTATCAGAGAGAATACGATCCAATGAAAATTACTCTGCTTTGTTTGTAGCTTCTAATTACTTGGATTTATTCGGAATAACCGCAGGAGCTCACTATCTAATTAAAGGAGCACTATCATCAAAAAAAAATAATAATAGTGAATTTCATCAAAGCAAAAAAGATATGGCCACTTTTTTTTCAACACAAATTTTAACTAATAGTATTGGTTTATCAAAAACAATTTGTTCAGAAATTCCTGAACTAGAAATGAAAAGAATTGATAGTATATTTGAGGATTTCTAGATGGAGATATTAAAAGAGGGTAAAGAAAAAGGGGCTCATAATATTGTTTACCCGTTTTCTGAAACTCCTGAACCAGGTAGAATGTTAAAAGTTGCAAATGGTATTTACTGGGTAAGAATGCCTCTTCCTTTTGCTTTAAATCATATTAATTTGTGGGTTTTAGAAGATGGAGATGGCTGGTCAATTATTGATACAGGTATTGCTTCAGCTGAAATTAAATCTAATTGGCGAAAATGCTTTGATGGGGACATGAAGTCAAAAAATGTAGAAAAAGTTATAGTTACTCATTTACACCCTGATCATGTTGGCTTAGCTGGGTGGATTTCAAGGAAGTTTTCCGCTCCCTTGTATATGTCAAGGTCAGAATATTTGATGTGTAGAGTTTTAGTGGCAGATACAGGAAGAGAGGCTCCTAAGGAAGGAAGGGATTTATATAAAGGTGCAGGCTTTAATGAGGATCAACTTGATGCCTATGCTGAACGTTTTGGAGGTTTTGGTAGGGCTGTTTCTAAACTACCTGATAACTACAGGCGTATACGCGATGAAGAAATAATTACTATAGGTGAATATGAATGGGAAATTGTCGTTGGGAGCGGTCATTGCCCAGAGCATGCTTGCCTATACAATAAAGATCTAAATATATTGATTTCAGGTGATCAGGTCCTCCCTAAGATTTCATCAAATGTAAGTGTCTTTCCCACTGAACCATTATCCAATCCATTAGAAGATTGGATAGAAAGCTGCCGTTATATAAAAAAAAGGGTTCCGAATAATGTTCTTGTTTTACCTGCACACAACGAACCCTTTAGAGGGTTACACGAACGTCTTGACAGTTTAATTGAGGGTCATGAGAGGAATCTTAATCGCCTTCTCGATTTATGTGAAGAACCTAAACGAGCTATAGATGTTTTTTCTGTTTTATTTAAAAGGAAAATTTCTGATGATGTTTTATTGATGGCTACTGGTGAAAGTATTGCGCATTTGAATTGCCTTTTAATGCGTGAATTAATTGTAGCAAAAAAAGATATAAATGGGGTAATATTATATACAAAGGCTTAATAGTGGTGGTTAATTAAATGAATAAAAAAATTGAAATTAAAAGTGATATAAAAAAACTATCTTTTGAAGAGGCGCTAACTGAACTAGAGGAAATAGTTGGTCGCCTTGAAAGAGGTGATATTGATTTAGAAGATTCAATATCAATCTATGAAAGAGGTGAGGCTTTAAAGTCTCATTGTGAATCAAAATTAGAGAAAGCTAAAATGAAGGTTGATAAAATTATTACTCAGCCTGATGGTGATTTTAGTTCCGAACCTTTAGATGAAATTTAAAGTTAATGGATGATAAGTTTAGAAAATCCCTCCAGTTTACTGCTGAGATAATTGAAAAATCCCTTGAAGAAATTTTACTTCCTTCGCCAGAAGTTGATAAAATCTTGAATGATGCTATGCGCTATTCAGTCTTAGGCGGAGGAAAAAGGTTACGACCATTTCTTGCCATAGAGTGCTCATCCTTTTTTGATATAGACAATGAAGATATAATTAAAATTTCTTCCGCTATAGAGCTGCTTCACGTCTATTCACTGGTCCATGATGATTTACCCGCAATAGATAATGATGACTTAAGAAGGGGAAAGCCATCGAGTCATAAATATTTTGATGAAGCAACTGCTATACTTGTGGGTGATGGACTTCAGACATTAGCTTTTGAAATTCTTTCCGGAAGCTTTAAAAGTATCGAACCAAAAAATCAAATTGAATTGGTAAATCTTTTTTCAAATATGGTTGGAAATAAGGGTATGGTTGGTGGCCAAGCAATAGACATAAGATCTAGTCAAGACAAGGGTTTGAGTTTGGATGATTTATTAAAGATGTATAAAATGAAAACTGCAAATTTAATTAGCTTTGCTTGCCAGGCAGGGGCAATTATATCAAATGCTGATGACTTAAGGCGAGGAGCATTAAGGAATTTCGGAGATAATCTTGGATTAGCCTTTCAGATTACAGATGACATTCTTGATGTAGTAGGTGATTCAGGTATTATAGGCAAAAAGACTGGAAGCGATCTTAAGAACAATAAAACAACATTTTTGGATTATTACGATATAGATCAGTCAAGATTGGAAATTAATAAATATTGCGATTATTCTATTTCTTCTCTAAGTGTATTTGATGAAATACCTTCAACACTAGTTGACGTAGTTAATTTTGTTAAAGAAAGAGAATTTTAATTTATTATATGAAAATTATAAAATGAATATAAAAGACACACCATTATTAGATAAAATTGATTCACCAAAGGATTTGAGAAATCTATCAGATGTAGAGTTAAAATCTCTTGCGGATGAACTTAGACAAGAAACTATTCAATCGGTTTCTAAAACAGGCGGCCATCTTGGAGCCGGACTTGGTGTTGTAGAGCTTACAGTTGCTTTGCATAGTGTTTTTGATACTCCAAATGACAAATTAATCTGGGATGTCGGTCATCAAAGTTATCCTCATAAGATTTTAACAGGAAGACGCCATTCAATGGGTACGTTGAGACAAAAAAATGGTCTATCAGGTTTTGCTAAAAGAGATGAAAGTGAATTTGATGTATTTGGAGCAGGTCATAGCTCAACCTCAGTTTCATCTGGGCTAGGGATAGCAATTGCTAGAGATCTAAAAGGTCAAGACAACAATATAATATGCGTCCTTGGTGATGGAGCCATGAGCGCAGGCCAGGCTTACGAGGCTATGAATAATGCCGGTGCCTTAAAGTCGAAATTAATCGTAATTTTGAATGATAATGATATGTCGATAGCTCCCCCTACAGGAGCTATGAGTGCTTATTTAGCTAAACTTATATCAGGAGAAAAATACCTAGAGTTTAGAAATTTTGCTAAAAATATTGTTGAAAAATTACCTAAAACTATTGAAAAAAGTGCAAAAAAAGCTGATGAAATAACAAGAACTATGTCTGGTGATGGTACTCTGTTTGAGGCAATGGGGTTTTATTATGTTGGCCCAATTGATGGTCATAACCTTGATCATTTACTGCCTGTTATGAGAAATATTAAAGACTCCGACCATGGGCCTATATTGATTCATGTAGTAACTCAAAAGGGTAAAGGGTATTTACCTGCAGAAAAATCTGATGAAAAATATCACGGCGTTTCTAAATTCAACATCACTACAGGTGAACAACAAAAATCACCTAGCGTTAAAAAATCTTATACAAATATTTTTTCTGAGGCGCTTATTAAAGAGGCGGAGATAGATAATGATATAATAGGAATATCTGCTGCAATGCCATCCGGTACTGGATTAGATAAGTTTCAGAAAAAGTTTCCAAATAGATTTTTTGATGTAGGTATTGCAGAGCAACATGCTGTTACTTTTGCAGCAGGTTTGTCTACTGAAGGACTTAAACCATTTGTAGCAATCTATTCAACATTCCTTCAAAGAGCTTATGATCAAATTATTCATGATGTTGCTATTCAAAATTTACCAGTAAAATTCGCAATTGATCGTGCTGGTTTGGTTGGAGCTGATGGGCCAACTCACGCCGGTAGTTTTGATATAGCCTTTCTTTCTACACTTCCTAATTTTGTTGTTATGGCAGCTTCAGATGAGTTAGAGTTAGCAAGGATGGTCAAAACTTCAGCCCTCTATAATGAAGGGCCTATATCTTTTCGATACCCAAGAGGAAGTGGAGAGGGGGTAAAGATACCCGAATCCTATAAACCTCTCGAAATAGGAAAAGGACGAATAATTTCAGAGGGTTCAAAGGTTGCTATAATAAACCTAGGTGCCAGATTATTTGAAGTTAAAAAAGCTTCAGAAAAACTAAACTCTATGGGTTTATCAGCATCAGTAATTGATGCACGCTTTGCAAAACCATTAGATGAAAAATTAATTATNTCTGCTGCTAAAAATCANGAGGTAATAATAACTATAGAAGAGGGTTCATTTGGAGGTTTCGGATCGTCAGTTTTATCCTTATTATCAAATAATGCTCTACTAGATAATGGATTGAAGATAAGAAACCTAATTCTTCCCGATAAATTTATCTCTCACGCATCACCCGAGGAAATGTATGTTGAGGCAAAGTTAGTAAGTGAGGATATAGTAGAAAAAGTTTTAGGTATTTTAAAAATACAATCGCCAGATCTTAAGGTAGTTAATCCTAAGTAAATATAATTATCCGTTTTGAGCTCTATTCCTTAAAAAGTGATCGGCTAAAACACATGCAATCATTGCTTCACCAACCGGTACAGCTCTAATCCCAACACAAGGATCATGTCTTCCTTTTGTTGATATGTCGGTATCCTTACCTTCTTTATCAACTGTCTTTTGTAAATTTCTTATTGATGATGTTGGTTTTATTGCGAATCTAACAATGATATCTTGGCCTGATGAGATACCTCCAAGTATGCCACCTGAATTATTTGATTTAAATGAAGGATTATTGTTTTCCATAAACATTTCATCAGAGTTTTCACTTCCTGTAATTGATGCTGCTTCAAATCCATTGCCTATTTCTACACCCTTAACGGCATTAATACTCATAATTGCATTTGAGATATCAGCATCTAACTTTCCATAGATTGGAGCACCAAGACCAATTGGAACATTTTTAGCTCTTAGCTCTATGATTGCTCCACAGCTATCACCATCTTTTATTAGTTTTTCTATATATTCCTCCCAGACGTCAATAGTACTAGGGTCTGGTGACCAGAATGGATTTTGGTTGATATAATCAGAATTCCAATTAGCCTTATTTATTTTATGTTCACCCAGTTGAACCAAAGCACCTTCTATTTGAATATCTGGTATTATTTTTCTGGCAATTGCACCTGCAGCCACTCTCATTGCAGTTTCCCTTGCTGATTGCCTACCGCCACCTCTAATATCTCTTATTCCGTATTTTGAAAGATAGGTAAAGTCTGCATGACCAGGGCGAAATTTATCTTTTATATCAGAATAGTCTTTTGATCTTTGATCTTGATTTTCAATTATTAAGGAAATCGGAGTTCCGGTTGTTAGCTGCTTGCCATCATCATCAATTACACCGGAAAGTATTTTGACCTGATCAGATTCTTGCCTTGGACTTGTATATTTACTTTGACCAGGTCTTCTCTTATTAAGCCAGACCTGAATATCATCTTCACTTAAGTCTATTCTAGGTGGTGTTCCATCGACAACACAACCAATTGAGGGACCGTGAGATTCTCCCCAAGTTGTAAAACGAAAAAGACGACCAAATGAATTATGTGACATTTTTTTTTACCCTAAACGGTTGAAATATCAGGAGCATCTTCTGATTTCATTCCAATTATATTATAGCCTGAATCGACGTGATGTATCTCCCCTGTTACACCTGAAGATAGATCAGAAAGAAGGTATATTGCTGAATTACCAACCTCATCAATTGATACGGTTCTTTTTAAAGGTGAATTATATTCATTCCATTTAAGGATATATCTAAAGTCCCCAATTCCTGAAGCGGCCAAAGTTTTTATTGGACCGGCAGATATTGCGTTAACTCTTATATTTTGAGATCCAAGATCTTTTGCAAGGTACTTAACACTTGTTTCTAATCCTGCTTTCGCAATACCCATTACATTATAGTGTGGCATAACTTTTTCAGCACCATAGTAAGTAAGGGTTAAGAGTGATCCGCCATCCTTCATTAATTTTTCTGCTCGTTGAGCGACAGCAGTAAATGAATAACAAGAAATATTCAAAGTGTTGATGAAATTTTTTTCTGTTGTATCAATGTACCTTCCGTCCAATTCATTTTTATCTGAAAAACCTATTGCATGAACAACAAAATCAATTTTTCCCCATAGTTTTTCAATTTCATTGAAGGTTCTATCTACACTCTTAGAATCCGAAACATCACATTCAAAAACATTTGTAGAATTCAACTCTTTTGCTAAAGGAATTATTCTTTTTTCAATAGCCTCACCTTGATAAGTGAATGCTAATTCTGCTCCACTATTTGAGCATGCTTTAGCTATGCCCCAAGCAATAGATCGATTATTGGCAACTCCCATTATTAAGCCACGCTTACCCGATAAAATATCTGTTTTATGTTCCATTTTTTTTTCTTTTGAGTATGTTTATAATAGTATTGTGTGTGATTTTTTATTAAAAATCAAATTTAAGCAATACAGTCTAACAAGAGAATTGTATAATCAAAACTTGTTAATTCTAAAATAGGATTTTTTAATGAAGATTGGGTCATCAAAACTAGAAGAAAAAGATCCTTTTGTTTTGTTTGATAAGTGGTTCAAATTAGCATCAAAACACGAGATTTCTGATCCTAATGCAATGTCATTATCTACATCNAACCTGAATAGTTTTCCCAATGTAAGAATAGTTCTTATGAAAAAATTTGATAAAGATGGTTTGGTATTCTTTTCTAACTCTAGGAGTAAAAAAGGGAGGGAAATCGAATCAAATTCAAAAGTAGCAGCTTGCTTTCATTGGAAATCTCTTGAAAAGCAAGTAAGGCTAAGAGGTAAAATCAAAAGAATAACTGATATTGAATCAGATCATTATTTTTCTTCCAGAGACAGGAATTCTCAAATAGGTGCCTGGGCATCCCTTCAATCTAAAAAGTTATCAAAGAGAAGTGAGTTAGAAAAGCGATATAATGAAATATCAGTAAAATATAAAAATAAAGAAATACCTCGTCCATCTCATTGGTGCGGATATATTATAAAGGCAAGTTCTATAGAGTTTTGGGATAATAGAGCTTATCGGCTACACGAAAGATTATTGTTTGAAGAAAAAAAAGGAAAGTGGATTTCCTGTAATCTTTTTCCTTAGTTTATTTCGTAAAAACCTTCTAAATTTGAACCACTAACTTTTATTTGATCATTATCTATCATTCTCTTTAAGTGAGCTAATGTCGACATTGAAGCTGCTGGATAAAGTTTTTTATCAACGTCTGCATAAATAATTTTAACGATATCTATAATTTTATTATTACCAGATTTTATAGCTTCTTCTATTTGGTTTTCTCTGGTTATTCTGTGGCTGATATATTTTTTTACTAAATCCTGAGGGTTTTTTATCATTTTTCCATGCGTTGGAAGGTAATACTTATCATTTCTTTGTAATAGTTTCTCTAATGACTGCATATATTCTTCCATATTACCGTCAGGTGGAACAATAACAGTAGTTGACCATCCCATTACATGGTCACCTGAGAATAGAATTTTCTCCTCCTCTAGTGAGTAGCATAAATGATTCGACGTATGGCCTGGAGTATGGATAGCCTGAAGGGTCCAGTCCTTCCCTTTTATAATATCTCCATCCTTAACGCCAACATCACATTTGAATTCTTTGTCGTAACCTTCTTCAAACTTATTTTCATCACCGGTATTTATATCATTTTCATTAAAGGAATATATGAGTGCTCCTGTTTTTTCCTGAAGATATTTTGATAGCGGTGAATGATCATTATGGGTATGCGTAACTATTATATGAGTTATTTTTTGATTTTTTGTTATACTTAGAATTGCCTCAAGGTGGTCATTATCGACTGGACCAGGGTCTATAACAGCTAATTCATTTGACCCAATTATATATGTTCCGGTCCCTGTATAAGTAAATGGGCCAGGGTTATTGGCAATTACTCGCCTGACCAGCGGAGTAATTTGATCGCAAACTCCATATTCAAAAGAAAAATCTATCGAGTTAGCTTTATTCATACTAAGAAGTACCACCAACAGTTATTTCATCAATTCTTAAAGTTGGTTGCCCAACACCAACTGGAACGCTTTGTCCGGCTTTACCGCAGGTGCCAATTCCATCATCTAACGATGAATCGTTTCCAACCATCTTAATTTTATTTAGTGCTTTCGGTCCATCACCTATTAAAGTAGCCCCTTTTATTGGAGAGCATATTTTACCGTTTTCAATCTCGTACCCTTCTGTACAACTAAAAACAAATTTTCCTGAAGTGATATCGACTTGTCCACCACCAAAATTGACCATATACAATCCTTTTTTTACTGATTTAATTATTTCATCAGGTTCATATTTTCCGTTAGTCATGTATGTATTTGTCATTCTAGGCATTGGTTGATGCATAAAACTCTCTCTTCTGCCATTACCGGTGGGCTGTTCATTCATTAATCTTGCATTCATATTGTCTTGGAGATAACCCTTTAATATCCCATTTTCAATTAAGACTGTTTCTTGAGTTGAAGTTCCTTCATCATCAATATTTAGGGATCCTCTTCTGTCAGGTATCGTTCCATTATCTATTACAGTTACTTGTTCATCAGCAACTTTTTGGCCCATCATATTTGAAAATGCGGATGTACCCTTTCTATTAAAATCCCCTTCAAGGCCATGGCCTACAGCTTCATGTAAAAGAACCCCTGGCCATCCTGAAGCTAGAATTACTGTCATTTCGCCTGCAGGAGTATCAATCGAATCAAGATTAGTTAATGCTTGGCTAAGAGCTTTCTTTGCAGCATTTTGATAAAAATCTTTTGAATTTAGCCTTGTGTAATCCCACCTTCCTCCAGTTCCATAAGAGCCAGATTCCTGTCTTTTGCCATTATTAACTATAACGGAGATATTTAATCTTACCAAAGGTCTTTCATCAGTAACTACTTCACCTTCTTTATTAAAGATCATGATTGACTGGAAGTTACCTGACAAACTTACACTTACCTGCTGAACTCGATTATCATAACTTCTTAAAAATTCATCTATATTTTTAACTAATTTAATTTTTTCATCAAAGGAAATAGAATTTAAAGGATTACTTTCCGAGTATAAACTCTTCTTAATATCAGCACTATTCTCTTTTACTGGATGCTTTCTCTCTGAAATAAAAATATCCTTACCATTTCTTGCAGTCTGAATTGCATCTAAAGAGGACTTAATTGACTGCTTATTGAGTATCGTAGAATTTGCATAGCCAGTTATATCACCTGATACTAAACGAGAACCAAAACCACTACTGATATCAAAATTTGCATTTTTTAANCTACCNTCGTCGAAAAGAAATGATTCACTAGGGGTTGTTTCAAAAAATAGTTCCCCATCATCTGATCCATGAAGAGCTTTTTGAACCATTGAAGAAACTTGATCTCTCCCAATATCATCAAACATATTATCCATTAATTATTTCCTTCAAAAACTTTAGTTTAATATTTTTCATAATAAAATATTCCATTTACTATGGATACGATATAATTACTAACTATGAAATATATTTCTACAAGAGGAGAATCCAAGGAGCTTGGATTTGAGGAAGCACTTTTAAGAGGCTTGGCACCTGACGGAGGGCTGTATGTTCCTTCAGAATGGCCATCTATTGATTTTACAAAATTAAAAAGTCAATTTTATTGGGAAAGTGCTGCTGAAATATTACAACCATTTTTCGGTGATTTTCTTGATAAGAAAGAATTAAATATACTAACAAAAAAAGCATATAAATCTTTCAATACAGAAAATATGACACCTCTTATTCAGCTTGATGATAATAAATATCTTTTAGAACTATTCCATGGGCCAACTCTTGCATTTAAGGATTTTGCAATGCTACTCCTTGCAGAGTTATTTGATCTCTCGCTTAAAAAAAGAAATAAGAATATTACCATTATTGGAGCCACATCCGGGGATACTGGAAGTGCTGCGATCGAAGCGTTTAAAAACAGTAAAAATGTAAATGTTTTTATTTTTTTTCCTAAGGATAGAGTTTCTGAAATTCAAAAAAAACAAATGACAACTACTGGTGGAGATAGAGTCTTTCCAATAGAAATTAATGGTACATTTGATGATTGCCAAAATATTGTGAAAGCCTTGTTTAATGACACAAGTTTCAATAATGAAGTTAGTCTTGGTGCTATTAATTCAATAAATTGGGGAAGGATTGCAGCGCAAATTGTATATTACTTTACATCTTTTAAGTTATTAGAAAATGGACCTATTTCATACTCAGTACCAACAGGTAACTTTGGTGATATTTTAGCTGGTTGGGTTGCAAAAAAGATAGGTCTTCCAATCAATAACCTGTTAATTGCAACAAATGAAAATGATATTTTAGCAAGAACACTGAAGAGTGGAATTTATTCGATTGATAAGGCAAAGGCAACAATGTCGCCAAGCATGGACATTCAAATTTCCAGTAACTTTGAACGTTTATTATTTGAGGCATATGGTCGAGATTCCTCCAAAATTAAAAGTCTTATGAGCAGCCTTAAGGATAATAAAGAATTTACTATTGATGATTATGCTTTAGATTTTATAAAAAAAGATTTTCATGCGAAAAGCATTTCTGAGGAAGATACTACAAGCTGTATTTCTGATGTTTACAAGAAAACTGGATATGTATTAGATCCTCACACGGCAGTTGGATATGCTGCAAGTAATAGTTTACCATCTGAGGGATCAATTATTACTCTTGGAACCGCACATCCCGCAAAATTCCCTACAGCTGTTAAAAAGAGTTTAGGAACTGTCCCAGAGATGCCTGATAGGTTAAAAAAAGCGATGAATGGTGATGAGAGATTTTCTGAAAATGAATATTGATTTAGAAAAAATTAAAGATTTTATTCGTTCAAGTATAGTTTAATTTTTTGGATTACTGATGTTAAAAATTGTTTACAAATATTTTTTTATTTTAATCTCTCTTTTCTTTTCTCTTAATATTGAAGCGCAATACTTAACTTTGGACTCTCATATCGATATACCTTTTGATTATATGGATAATCCCAAAAATGATCCTGGTAATTTAACTGAAATGCAGGTTGATTTTTCTAAAATGCAATCAGGCGGTCTAGACGCAGGTTTTTTTATTGTTTATGTCGAGCAATCCTCTCTAACAAGCGATGGTTATGAAAAGGCAAAAGATTTAGCCATGTTAAAGTTTAACGCTATTCACAAAATGGTTAACACATACCCAAATAAAATTAGACTTGCATTAAGCCCGAGTGATATTAAAAAAGCCAAAGAAGATGGACTCATGTCAGCTGCAATTGGCATTGAAAATGGATACATAATCGGGANCGATATAAATCTAATAAAAGAATTTTATGACTTAGGTGCTCGNTATATTACATTAGCTCATATTGGTCATAATCAAATTTCCGATAGCTCGATACCTAAAAAATCACTTAATGATTCATATAAAAAACATGGAGGAATTTCTCTTTTTGGTAAACAAGTAATTTCGAAAATGAATGAATTGGGAATAATGATTGATATTAGCCATATTTCCGACATGGCTGCTAAACAAGTAATTAAATTATCTAAAACGCCTGTTATTGCTTCTCATTCGGCTGTAAAGGCTATAGCAAATCATCCTAGAAATTTATCAGATGATTTAATTAAGCAAATTGCACAAAAAAATGGTGTTATTCAAGTTGTTGCATTTTCTTCATATGTGCAGGTTAATTTAGAGAGAAATAGGGCAATAAATGATTTAAGAAAATCTATTGTTAATTTAGCAGGTGATAATGATTTTATTTATAAAAAACATTCACAATATTCTGAATATAAAATTAAATTGGCGGAAATTGATAAAGAGTTTCCTTTGCCAGATGTAAATTATTTTGTCGATCACATAGATTATATTGTTAATTTAGTTGGTGTAAATTATGTTGGTATTTCATCTGATTTTGGAGGCGGTGGTGGAATTAATGGCTGGATGGACGCATCTCAGACTAATAATATTACCTCAGCTCTCATAGAAAGAGGATATTCTAATAACGATATTAAGAAAATTTGGTCTGAAAATCTTTTAAGAGTTTGGAGCTCAGTTGAAAGTTACTCAATAAAGAATTCTATGCAAAACCCCTCTGGTTAGAGAGAGAGCCTATATTGATACCCATACTTGTAATTACCTTTAACCAAATCAATTCAGGATTTTCTTCAAAAATAATATTATTTGATGCATCCCATATTAGCCAATCACTTGATTTTATTTCCGATTCTAGTTGACCAGCCTCCCATTCTGAAGAGCCGATAATTAACTTTGATTTACCGGGAAATTTATTATCCACTAATAAAGGTAATATTTTTTTTGATCCTGTTATAGAGCAATCAGTATTTAATATTTGGTTAGTTTCCGGAATAGAATAGTCATTTGAATGTAAAACTACCACCCTTTCACAATTTACAGGACCTCCGTAAAACACATTTATATCTTTATTAAATTTAAATTCTTTTAAGTTGAGATTCTCTGAATTTTTTTCAAGTATATCTTTATAACTTAATATTTCGGTTTGTTTGTTGATAATAAGACCCTTTGCACCATCATCTGAAAAAGATGTTATCAAAACGACAGATTTTTTAAACCTTTCATCATCCATTCCTGGCATCGCTATTAAAAATTGACCAATTAAAGATGTTTCTTGCTGCATTTTATTTCCTATAAAAAAGATAATTCTTATTATTTCTTAAAATGATAATCTTTTAATTATATAAATGGTATAGATTGTCTATATAAATAATTATTAAATATTCAGGAGAAAGATTATGACGATACAAGAAGGCGATAAATTACCGGAGGTCACACTTCACCATATGACTGAAAATGGACCAACTCCAATAACTCCAAGTGAACTCTTTAGCGGAAAGAAGTCTGTTCTTTTTGCTGTACCTGGTGCTTTTACACCGGGATGTTCTATGCAGCATTTACCAGGCTTTATAAATAATTCCCAGGAAATCCTCGGTAAAGGGGTCGATCAAATAGTTTGCTTATCTGTTAACGATGCATTTGTTATGGATGCATGGGGTAAGGATAAAGGTGCTGGTAGTAAGATTTTAATGGTTGGTGATGGTAACGGAGATTTTACTGAAGCAACAGGATTGGCAATGGACGGATCAGGTTTTGGTCTTGGGAACCGGTCCTTGAGATATTCAATGATTATAGATGATAATTCTATAACAAAATTAAATTTAGAATCTAATCCTGGTGAAATTGCAGAATCCAGTGCAGAAAAAATACTTGAACAACTTTAGATAATTTTAGTAAATTATACCCATTCGGGCGAGCTCATCAGCTCGCTCGTTTCCTGGGTCACCATCATGGCCCTTAACCCATTTCCATTCGACATTTCTATCATTATGAAGAGTGTCTAGCTCTTCCCATAAATCAGAATTTTTAACTGGTTTTTTTGAAGCTGTTTTCCAATTATTCTTTTTCCAATTGTGTATCCACTTAGTTATTCCGTCTTTGACATAGCTAGAATCAGTAAAAAGAGTAATTTCATAACTTTTATCAATATACTCCAAAGCCTTAATTGCAGCTGTTAACTCCATTCGATTATTTGTTGTATTTTTCTCTCCGCCATTTATATCAAAAGTTTCTTCATTCATCCTAATAGTTGCCCCCCACCCACCAGGACCGGGATTACCAGAGCATGCTCCATCAGTATAAACTTCGGCTTTTTTATTTATCATAGCCATAGGCCTCAATATCACTAATTTTTTCATGGAAACGAAGTCTTTTAAGAAACTCCTGGGGGTCCTGATAGTGTACAATATCTATATCATTAGAGTTGTTTAAATTATCCACCCTTGTTAATAAAAATCTTAGGGCTGACCCTGAACATAAAATTGGTAATGAATTTAATTCATGCTTTGAAAGATTTTTAACTCCTTGATACCCCTTTATTAAACTTTTGAAATTTTCTTCTGAAAAATTATTGTCACCATCAAAGCACCATGCGTTTATGCATATACTTAAGTCATATGCAAAAAAATCATGGCATGAAAAATAAAAATCAATTAATCCAGATACTTTATTTTCTAAAAAAAGAACATTATCTGGAAATAAATCTGCATGGATTATTCCTTGCGGTAAATCTTTAGGCCAAAAATTTTCAATTCTTGTATATTCATTTTTTAATTTACCATAAAGGCCATCTTCAATAACATTAAGTTTTAGTTTGTTTTTTTCTATCATTTTATTCCAACCATTAAATGATAAGTCATTATTCTTTATTGGATCAAAATCTTTAACACTCATATGCAATTCAGCTAACGCCTTACCTATCTCCTCAGTGTGATATTTTGTAATTAAAGATACTGATTTTCCTTTTAAAAAGGTTAAAAGTGCTGAAGATTTTGATTTGATTGTACCAAGGGATTTGTTTTCTATGTTTTTAACTGGAGTGGGGCACATAATATTTTTTTTTGACAAGTGCATCATTAAATTTAAAAAAAAATTAATATCATCAATATCATTAATATTTTCATATATTGTTAAAATAAAGTCCTTTGAGTCGACTCCAATTTTATAATTCGTATTCTGAATCCCTTCATTAATTCCCTCAAAATAATTAAGGTTTTCTAAGTTATAATTTTTTAAAAATTCTTTAAGATCAGATTCATTGATATGAGTAAAAACTGCCATTTATTCTCTAAGCTCTTTCGGTATTTTAAAAGAAATATTCTCATCAGCAATAATATTTTTCTTAATTGTAGCTTTAAATTTACTTTTAAATAAATCTAAAAAATCATTTATTAATATTTCTGGTGCACTAGCGCTAGCGGTAAGGCCTATTGATTGAAAGTCCTTCATCTGATCCCAGTTAATAGATTTAATCTCAGAAATTAGAAAAGTATTTTCACAGCCAGATTGACTAGCCACCTCAACTAACCTTATTGAGTTCGATGAATTTTCTCCTCCTATCACATAAATTGCATCACATTTTTTTGCTATGCTTTTTACTGCTGCTTGCCTATTTGTTGTTGCGTAACAAATATCCTCTTTTGGTGGCTCGATTAGTTTTGGAAATTTTTCTTTCAGATTCTTTATTAACCTAGCTGTATCATCTACCGATAGTGTTGTTTGGGTTATTAAAGCTACTTTATCAAATTCTTCAGGCTTAATTTTTTTAATATCATTTGTATTCTCTATTAAGGTAATTGAATCATANGGTATTTGTCCCATTGTGCCATCAACTTCTGGATGTCCTTTATGCCCTATTAGAAAAATATGCGCACCACTCTCATAATGTTTTTTTGCCTCTATATGAACCTTCAATACCAATGGGCATGTAGCATCTATAAAGGGCATTTTCTTATCATTAGCCTCATCCTTAACTGAGGATGCTACGCCGTGAGCTGAAAATATTACCCTAGCATCTTTAGGGACATCGTTTAATTCATCAACAAAAATAACCCCCTTGCTTTCAAGATCTTTTACAACCCATGGGTTATGTACAATTTCATGCCTTACATATATTGGAGGACCATATTTTTCTAGACTTAATTCTACAATATTTATAGCTCTCTCAACACCAGCGCAGAAACCTCTTGGATTTGGTAAATATAATATTTTTTCAATTTTTTTATTCATTTTATTCACAGGTTAAACTACGGTACACTTTTATTACTTATAAACATTTTTTCTTTATAGTTTGATATAGAGTTTGGGAAAAGTTAATTATGTTAAAATATACTATCTTAGCCATAATAATTATTACAGTTTCATCCTGCAGTTCATCAAATTTTGATTTTGATCCAGGGGCCTGCCCACGTGCTGCAATTATGGAAGGATCTGAATCCAGCTCATTTAATGGCTTAAAAATTGAATTAAATCGTACGGTAATGATTTGTGAATACAATGTTCGAAAAAAGAAAATAGACTTTAATGTAGGGATTCTCGGTGATATAATTGGAGGAAATAAAGGTATTGCTAGCAATATTGATATACCTCTTTTTATAGCTTTTATTGGACCAAATGACGTTGTTATCGACAAATGGATTAAAAATAATACTATTAAAGTGTCTTCCAAAGAAATTTCTTCATTCAGTATAGGAATTGAAAACCTTCAGTCAGATATAATGGAAGGAAGAACAGGCTCTTCTTATAAGGTTTTGATCGGTATTCAGAAATAATTAATAATAATTTGCTAATAAAAGAATCATAGTAAAGTTAGTCTTGTATCTGCGGGAGAGACTACTCTTAGCGCCGAAGGAGCAACCGCCCTCGGAAACTCTCAGGCAAAAGGACCGCAGTTACATTAGACTCTGGAAAGCAAATCGTTATGATTTCACCCACGGGGTAAGTATTTTTATACGAAATCTCTCAGGTTCCAAAGACAGAGGAGGGCAGGTTTTTTTATAAACCTTTCATCTGTCTTGGAGTCTTGAATGTCTGAATTACTAAATGAAAATTTTCATATTGAAAAAACATCTCTTTTTGATTTCCATAATCAAATGAATGCTAAAATGGTATCATTTGGAGGATACTATCTTCCAATTAATTATGCTGGTGGTATTATCTCTGAACACATTCATACTAGATCTAAGGCTAGTATTTTTGATGTTTCCCATATGGGACAAATTGAAATAAATGGACCCTTTATTATGGAGGCCTTAGAAAAAATTCTTCCTATTTCTTTTTCAAAAATGCTTCCCGGTAAAGTAAAATATACACAATTTATTAATCATGAAGGAAAAATTATTGATGATTTAATGGTACACCGAACTGATAATGAAAATAGTGTTTGGCTGGTTGTTAATGCGGCCTGTAAGGAAAAAGATATTGAACATCTAAGGGCAAGCTTAAATAAAAATTTTGATATTAACTTAAGAAATGATCTATCCCTAATTGCCATTCAGGGTCCTAAAGCAGAAGAATCTTTGTTAAAATTAATTCCGAGTCTTTTGAATATGGATTTTATGTCTAGTAACTGGACTAACCATAAAAACTATAAGATTCTAGTAACGAGATGTGGCTATACAGGCGAAGATGGATTTGAAATTTCCGTTCCCAATAAATATGTAACATCTTTTACTGAGTCACTTTTAAAGAATCCTGATGTCAAATTGGCAGGCCTAGGTGCAAGAGATTCCCTTCGCTTAGAAGCAGGTTTATGCCTTTATGGGCATGATATTAGCTTAAAAACCTCACCAATAGAGGCGGGCCTTAAATGGTCTCTTTGTAAAGACAGGGTAAGTAGCGCAGATTTTATTGGCGGTAATGCAATTAGAGGTGAGGTGAATAAAGGACCTGTAAGAAGTTTATTAGGGTTTCTTCCTAAGGGTAGGGCTCCTGCAAGGGAGGGAACTTTAATATATGATTCTAATGATAACTTAATAGGCGAAGTTACTAGCGGAGGTTTTTCTCCTTCACTTGGTGTTCCCATATCAATGGGTTACATCAATACTCCGTCATTAGATCAAAAAGAAATTTTTCTAGACGTGCGTGGAAAAAAAATACCTGCTGACGTAGTCAAGCTTCCATTTGTACCGCACAATTATTTTAAAAAGGGGGATTGAGTGTCTGATATTTTTTATACTAAAGACCATGAGTGGATAAAAGTTAATGGTAATGAAGGAATAGTAGGTATTACAGCTTATGCCAGTGAACAATTAGGGGATATAGTATTTGTCGAGTTACCCCAGGAAGGTACGATTTTTGATCAAGGCAAGGATGTTGCCGTTATAGAATCGGTTAAGGCTGCAAGTGAAATTTATAACCCAACATCTGGAGAAATTATTGAAATCAATTCGTCTTTAGAAGAAAACCCAGAAATTATAAATGATGACCCTCTGTTGGCTGGCTGGCTTTATAAAATAAAAATTAGTAACAGCGAAGAGTTGAAAAACTTAATGAATGAAGAAGATTATAAAAAATTAATTGAAGGATAGAAAATGAGATATTTACCACTTACAAATGAAGATAGAGCTGAAATGAGGGATGTTATTGGTATATCAAATATCAATCAATTATTTGCAAATGTTCCAGAAACAGTTTCGTTGGATCCAAATTTTAATATACCAAATCACAAGACTGAGATGGAGGTTGGGCGAATATTATCAGAGATTGCAGGTAAGAACGTTAATTCCAATCAGGTTCCATTTTTTTTAGGTGCTGGAGCTTATAAACATCATATCCCTGCAACAGTTGATCATATAATACAACGTTCGGAATTTTTAACATCCTATACCCCCTATCAACCAGAAATTTCACAAGGAACACTTCAGTATTTATTTGAATTTCAGACCCAAGTCTCATTAATGACGGGGATGGATGTATCAAATGCATCTATGTATGATGGGTCGACGTCGTCTGCTGAAGCCGTATCGATGGCCAAAAGAATTACAAAAAGGAATAAAGTTATACTTTCACCAACACTTCACCCTCAATATGCTGAAGTAATAAAAACTCTAATTAGTTCAGATGAGGATTATGTTGATTATGAGTTTTCTGAAAAATTTGATATCAATTTATTGATTCCAAAAATTGATAAGGATGTCTCTTGTGTTGTAATCCAAAACCCTGATTTTTTTGGTTCATGCCACTCTTTGGAGCAACTAGCTGAATATATTCACTCTAAGGGCGCTCTCTTAATAGTTGTTATTAATGAGGTTATATCGCTCGGTATGATGAAAAGCCCAGGCTTAATGGGGGCGGATATAGTGGCTTGTGAAGGTCAGTCATTGGGGAACCCACTTAATTTCGGTGGTCCATACATAGGACTTATGTCAACCAAAGATAAATATGTNAGACAGCTTCCCGGGAGAATAGTAGGTGAAACAAATGACATGAATGGAGAAAAAGGATTTGTATTAACGTTGGCAACTAGGGAGCAACATATTCGAAGAGAAAAGGCTACTTCAAATATATGNACTAACTCGGGTCTNTGTAGTTTAGCATTTACAATACACTTGAGTTTNTTAGGTGAAAAAGGTTTTAAAAAGCTATCTAAATTGAATCATGAGGCGGCAATTAAACTTTATAAAAAATTTGATGATATGGAAGGTTTTGAGGTTAAAAATAAAACTTTTTTTAATGAATTTACTCTTAAACTTCCTATTGATGCAGTGGTATTTGTTGAAAGGATGGCAAAAAATGGTGTTTTGGCTGGCGTTCCTGTTTCACGCCTTTCAAATCAAGAAAGCAATATGACAAATCTCTTGCTAGTAGCTTCATCTGAAATTAATTCAGATTCAGATAGGGATGATTTTATTNAGTTAGCTAAGGAGGTTTGTTATGAATAATAACAAAGGGCTTGATCATAACGAAAAACTTTTATTTGAAGTAGGAGACATAAACAGAACAGGAGTAGATTTATCAGAACCCGAAAATTTAATGCATATGCTAGGTGATAGTTTTTCTGAAACTGTAATAGGTCTAGCTGGTTTAAGTGAGCCAGAGACTGTTAGACATTATGTAAGATTATCAAGAAAAAATTATTCAATTGATGCGGGTTTGTACCCCTTAGGCTCTTGTACCATGAAGCATAATCCAAGACTTAATGAAAAAATGGCTCGGTTAGAGGGTTTTTCAGAGATACATCCTTTGCAACCTATTTCATCCTGCCAAGGTGCATTAGAGCTTATTGATTTAATTTCATCTTGGTTAAAAGAATTAACAGGAATGGCTGCTGTTACAATGACGCCAAAAGCTGGAGCTCAAGGAGAGCTTTGCGGTATGATGGCAATAAAGCAAGCATTATTCCACAAGAATGAATCTCATAGAAGAATAGTTCTAGTGCCTGACTCAGCTCACGGTACTAACCCTGCAACAGCAGCATTTTTAGGTTTTGAAGTTAAAACTATTAAATCAAATAATAGAGGTCTCATTGATTTTGAAGATTTTAAAAAAAATATAGATGAGAATTTTGCTGGTGTAATGATTACCAATCCTAATACATGTGGATTATTTGAAAGTGATATTGTTAAAATATCTNAATTAACTCATAAATCAGGAGGTTATCTCTATTGTGATGGAGCTAATTTCAATGCTGTTGTTGGAAAATTAAAACCAGGAGACTTAGGTATTGATGCCATGCACATAAATCTTCATAAGACCTTTTCNACACCACATGGTGGAGGCGGTCCTGGTTCAGGACCTGTTGTTTTTTCAGAAAGATTAAAGAAATTTTGTCCAGCACCATTAGTTCAAAACAAAAAAGGTGAATATGACTTAATAGAGAGCTTAGATGAAGAAGAACTTGCCAACTCCTTTGGAAGGTTAAATGTTTTTCATGGTCAAATGGGAATGTTTGTTAGGGCAATGTCTTATATGCTGAGTCATGGTGCTGATGGTTTAAAAAAAGTTTCAGAAGATGCTGTATTAAATGCAAACTATTTACGAGCATCTCTTAGTGATCATTTAACTCCCGCATTTGAAGGTTTTTGTATGCATGAAATACTTTTTAGTGATGATTTCCTTAAGGATACTGACGTTGAAACATTAGATTTTGCTAAAGCTATGATAGATGAGGGCTACCATCCTATGACAATATACTTCCCTCTTGTTNTTCATGGNGCGCTATTNGTTGAGCCGACTGAAACCGAATCTAANCAATCACTTGATCACTTTATAGCAACATTAAAAGATTTGGTTGAGAAAGTTAAAAGCGATTCTAAATCATTTAAAGAAGCTCCTATTTACACTCCCATTAGAAGGTTGGATGAAACAAAAGCAGCTAGAAANCCTATTCTGAGATGGAAAGAACAGCCTCTTGTAGCTGTTTGATAATGCCTGATTTACAAAATGAAAAAAAACATGGATGGCCAAATCAAATAATTGNAGGTGTTGATGAGGCTGGAAGAGGTCCTTGGGCAGGTCCAGTTGTTTCTGCTGCTGTAGTTTTGTTTGAAGAGAATATCCCCAAAGGTTTAAATGATTCAAAAAAACTATCTGAAAAAAAAAGATCCTCTCTTTATTTAGATATTTGTGATTTTCATAAATTTGGAGTTGGAATTGCAAATATCGAAGAAATTGACAATTTAAATATACTTCAAGCAACTTTTCTTTCAATGAAGCGGGCTATTAGTGATTTGAATTCTTCTATTGATTGTATTTTAGTAGATGGGAATCTAGATCCAGGGTTAAATTTTGCAACAAAATGCATAATTAAGGGTGACAGTATTTCATTATCTATCGCAGCCGCTTCAATTATCGCAAAGGTAACAAGAGATAATATGATGATAGATTTTGATAAAGAATACCCCCACTTTAATTGGAAAAAAAATAAAGGGTATGGAACATCCGAGCATAGAAATGCTCTTGAGTTGCATGGTCCATGTAAATATCACAGAAAGTCATTTTCCCCTATTAACAAGATGTTGGGGGTTACTTGAATATAGAGACTCTACATTTTGTATAAAAAATAAATCTTCAATTTTTTATTGACGTTGTGACTCCGCATGATGAGGATGCAATTAACATGTCAAAAGAACTTATAAATCAAAAAAAATCCTTACCATTAAATAAAATTATTAAGGGTAATTGCATTACCTCTATGAAGGCTTTACCAGATAACTCTATCGACGTTATCTTTGCTGATCCACCATATAACCTTCAGCTAAAAAACGATTTATCTCGACCAGACTCGTCAAAAGTAAATGGTGTTATTGAGGATTGGGATCGATTTAAAAGTTTTGAAGAATATGATCAGTTTACAAAAGACTGGATGTTCGAGGCTCAAAGAATTCTTAAACCAGAGGGAACAATATGGGTTATTGGTTCCTATCATAATATTTTCAGAGTTGGCAATATGATGCAAAATTTAGGTTTTTGGATTTTGAATGATATTATTTGGCACAAATCAAATCCGATGCCTAACTTTAAGGGAACTCGATTTACAAATGCTCATGAAACAATAATATGGGCATCGAAAGATTTTAACAGTAAGTATAATTTTAATTATCAAGCAATGAAGTCCTTAAATGAAGGTACTCAAATGCGTTCCGACTGGCATATTCCAATATGCTCAGGTAAGGAAAGAATTAAAGATTCTGATGGCAATAAGGTACACTCAACTCAAAAACCAGAGGCTTTGCTTTACAGGGTGCTATTGTCATCTTCCAAAAAAGGAGATGTTATTTTGGATCCATTCTTTGGAACGGGAACAACAGGTGCGGTTGCTAAGAAGTTGGGAAGAAACTTTATTGGCCTTGAAAGAGAGAGTGTTTATATAAAAGCAGCTAAAAGCCGAATAAAAGAAATTGAAAGTCATGACGATCAATCCCTTTCAACAACATTATCAAAAAAAGCTCAGAAAAGAGTGCCTTTTGGCAGTTTAGTCGAAAATGGTTTAATTAAACCAGGATCAGTTTTACGTGGACCAAAGAGTCTTAAATCTAAAAAATTCATGGCCACCGTTAGGGCAGATGGTAGTTTATCAATGAACGGCGATAGCGGCTCTATTCATCAAATGAGTGCAAAGATACAGGGTAAGGATTCTTCAAATGGATGGACTTTCTGGCACCTAGAAAAAGAAGGGGGCCTGGAGTTAATCGACGATCTGCGTACTGAATTTTTAAACACAAGTGGTAGTAATTAATTAAGCTGCTATAAAAAATAAAAAGAAAACAATAAATCCAATAGAATTGTTTGACTTAAAAATAGAATGACAAATACTTGGGTCATTAATATCAAGTAAATATATTTGTCTAGCTAAGTGAATCCCAACTAAAGTTAATATGATATAATTTAACCAACCATTTATTGATTCTAGCGTTAATGATAAAAAAGATATTGAAATAAAAAAAACTAAATAGAAAATTGAAATTGCTATTTTAGAGTTTTCACCTAAAAAAATTGCTGATGATTTGAGACCAAGAAAATCATCGTCAATTTTATCCTGATGAGCATATATTGTATCATATCCTATTGTCCAAAAAACGCATCCAATATAAAGCACTATAGAGTAAATGGAGATATTATTTGTCATAGCAGTCCATCCAAGTAAAGCCCCCCAGTTGAATGTTATGCCTAAAAATAATTGCGGCCACCAAGTTATCCTTTTCATGAGGGGATAAATTGTAATTGGAATAATGGAAAAAACCCCTATTAGAATAGTTAATTTATTAAATTGTATTAAAATTAAAAAACCAATTACCAACTGAATAAATAAAAAAATTAGAGCTTTATTTTCTGAAATTTTGTTAGCCGCTAGTGGACGATTTTTTGTTCTCTCAACTTTTGCATCATAGTGCTTGTCTAAATAATCATTCCACGTACATCCTGCCCCTCGCATAATAATTGAACCAATAATAAAAAGAATTACATGAAAAAGGTCTAATGGTTTATCAATAAAATGTGAGGCTGCAGCATATGACCATAAACATGGCCACATTAATAACAAAAAGCCAATAGGTTTATCATACCGAGCAAGTTCATAAAAAGGCTTGGATTTTATTCTGATATCGTAAAATAATTTCGTTAAATTAATCATATTATTTCTCTTCTAATACCTGTTAACATGCTATTTTTTTAAAAGAAATATAATCATTAAATTGCAAAGGAAAAAATGAAGAATAATTTAAGAATATATTTAAAGGAAAGGCTTAAAAACGGACCTTTAACTTTAAATAAAAAACAATCTCATTATCTAAAGAATGTTATGAGGTTAAGTATAAATGATAAAATTTCAGTTTTTAATGAGGTAGATGGAGAATGGATTGCATCTGTTAATGGATTAAAAAAGAACGAGTGTTCTATTCTAATAGAAAGTTTTATAAAAAAATCTGATGAATTCTATGATGTTTGGCTTTTATTTGCTCCTATAAAACAGGTAAGACTAGATTATCTTTCTCAAAAATCTTGTGAGATGGGTGTAAAAAAATTATTTCCAATTTTTACTGAGTATACTCAAGCTAAAAGAATTAATGCAGAAAAAATTAATTTGAATTTAATTGAGGCCGCAGAGCAATGTAACTTCAATAGTATACCCACCTTAAATAAGGCTGAAAATTTTAATTATATTCTTGATAACTGGGACACCTTTTTTGAAGGGAGAAGTGTTATTTTCTGTGATGAAAAATCAAAGTTAGATCCACTCTCTGCTCTGACCAATGTTAAGCACCAAAAGAATGACAAGTGGGCTATTTTAGTCGGACCTGAAGGAGGTTTCAGTGATGTTGAGAGGCATGCTATTAATAAAAAAAATAATTCTATTAGTATTTCTCTAGGGCCAAGAATTATGCGTTCCGATACTGCCGTAGTAGCAATTCTTGCTATTTTTCATATGACAATTGGTGATTGGAAAAATTAGTAATAACAAACTTTTTATAGTATTAAATGATCAGTTTATTTAATTAGGTATAATTATAATGCAAAAAAATTTGATAGATATTCAATCAAAAGAAGACCTATTAAAATCATTTATAAATGGTGAAAAGAAACACTCTGATTTTAAAATAGGAACTGAGCATGAAAAATTTGCTTTTCATTTGGAGACGCATAAACCTGTTTCATTTTCTGAAAAAAATGGAATTGAAGCTCTTCTTCTAAAACTCAAAAAGTATGGATGGAATAGTATTTTAGAGGGAAGTAATACCATTGGCTTAAGTAGAGATAAATCTTTGGGTGGTGGAACGATAACTCTCGAGCCCGCCGGCCAACTTGAACTCTCGGGTGCACCTCTTAAAAATATTCATGAAACTTTTTATGAGCTAGATGAGCATAGGACACAGATCGCTAAAGAGGCTTCAGATTTAGGTCTTGGATTCCTTGGTGCTGGTCTAACTCCTGATTGGTCTTTTGCTGAAATGCCTATTATGCCAAAAAAACGTTATCAGATTATGAAGAATTATATGCCAAAGAAAGGTGGCTTGGGTCTGGATATGATGTTTAGATCTACGACCATTCAGGTAAACTTAGATTATTCAAGTGAAACTGATATGGCTAAAAAGTTTAAAGTATCTTTAGCTCTTCAGCCTATTGCAACAGCTTTATTTGCTAACTCTCCATTTCTTGACGGTGCATTAACAGGTTATAAATCTTATAGAAGTCATATTTGGACTGATACTGATCCCGATAGGACGGGTATGCTGCCTTTTGTCTTTGATGGTGAGATGAGTTATGAAAAGTATGTTGATTATGCACTTAAGGTACCCATGTATTTTATTTATCGAGATGGAAATTATATAGATTTATCTGGTTGTTCATTTGAAGATTTTTTAAATGGTAAATTAGATGAACTCCCAGGTGAAAAACCAAATCTAATAGACTGGGAAAACCATTTAACAACAATTTTTCCAGAAGTTAGACTTAAAAGTTTTTTGGAGATGCGGGGAGCTGATGGTGGAGGTTTTGAAACTGTTTGTGCCCTCTCGGCTTTTTGGGTTGGATTACTTTATGATTCAATTTCACTGAACTCTTCTTGGGATATAGTTAAAAATATAAATATCAACGAATTACAAGAAGTTAGGATCGATGTAGCAAAAAATGGACTTAATTCAATTGTTGGCGATATTAATATTGGTAAAATAGCTATAGAAATTTTAAAAATATCAAGCGAAGGACTAAAGAGAAGAAATATACTTAACTCCAATGGCGATAATGAGGCAATTTTTTTAGATCCACTGGAAAATATTTTATCGTCAGGAAAGAGTGCTAGTGATAATCTTATTCAAAAGTTTTCAAATAATTGGGATAAAAATCTTGTAAATATGTATAAAGAATATACATTTTAATAATTATAATTATCAATACTATTTAATTTTGTGAGGAATAAATGAATTTCGATTTTTCTGAAGATCAAAAGCTTTTAAAAGAGCAAGTAGCTCGTTATCTTTCAGATAATTGTTCTATTGATGTTGTTAGAGGTGTATTGGAAAGTGAAGATTATTATTCTAGCTCTGTATGGAAAGGTTTGGTTGATCTTGGCTTAACGGGAACTACTATCCCAGAAGAGTATGGTGGTCTCGGCCTAGGCCCTCTTGAGCTTTGTGTAATTGCTGAGGAACTAGGTAGAGCATCTGCTCCTGTTCCTTTTTCTTCATCTGTCTATTTAGCGACAGAGGCTTTAAAATTATTTGGTACAGATCAACAAAAAGAGGAATGGTTACCTCAGTTAGCTGAAGGTAAAATTATTGCAACCTTTGCATTACCCGAAAGTGCTATCGAGCCAAATTCGAATAATATCCAGTGCTCCTTTTCGGCTGGTAAAGTTAACGGTGTGAAAATGCCTGTAGCCGATGGAAGCTACGCTGATATATGTATTGCTGTTGTAAAGGATAATGCTAAGAATGGCGATGGTATTGCTATGGCAATAGTTAAATTAGACAATTTAGGTGTTACTAAGAAATCACTTTCAACGCTGGATCAATCAAGAGATCATGCAGAGCTTATCTTTAGTAATGCAGATGCGGATCTTATGGATAATTCGGACGATGGCTGGAATGAAGTTCAGCAGATTCTTGATATTGCTGCAGTTCTTATGGCTTTTGAACAAATAGGGGGCGCTGAAGCATCTTTAAACATGGCAAAAGATTATGCAATGGATAGATTTGCTTTTGGAAGACAGATTGGATCTTATCAGGCGATAAAGCACAAGCTTGCTGATATGTATATTAAGATAGAGCTTGCGAAATCAAATAGTTATTTTGGCGCCATGATGTTAAATGATAATGGTTCTGATTTAAAGATTGCTGCTGCTGCATCAAGAGTGGCTGCAACAGATGCATTTAACTATGCCGCTCAAGAGAATATTCAAACACACGGCGGTATAGGGTTTACCTGGGAAGCGGATACTCAGTTTTACTATAGAAGAAGCCAAGTCCTAGGCCTAGCTTTAGGAAGCATTGCTTCATGGAAGGATAAGTTGGTTACTCAATTAGAAGAGAAAAATGTTAATTAAGGAGAATTGCTTTGGATTTTAATGACACACAAGAAGAAAATAGTTTTCGACTAGAAGTTAGGGACTGGCTAAAAAATAATGCCAATCAAGATAAGAAAAGTGCTGGCTATGTTTTAGACGAAGAAGAGGGCGCTTTAGTAAAAGCAAAGAAATGGCAAGCAAAAAAAGCTGAAGCTGGTTATGCTGCAATAACTTGGCCTAAAGAGTACGGCGGACTTGGAGGAACTTCAATTCAATCAGTAATTTATTCTCAAGAAGAAGCAAAATATAATGTCCCGACAGGTTTTTTTGATATTGGTTTAGGCATGTGTATCCCAACTATGATGGCTTGGGCCACTAAAGAACAAAATGAAAGATTTGTAGAGCCTGCTCTCTACGGTAAAGAAATATGGTGCCAATTATTTTCAGAGCCATCAGCGGGGTCTGATGTTGCTGGTGTTAGAACAAAGGCAGAAAAGGATGGAGATGATTGGGTAATAAACGGTCAAAAAGTTTGGACTTCAGGGGCTCATTTCTGTGATTTTGGTATTATTGTTGTAAGAACAGATCCAAATGTTCCAAAACATAAGGGTTTGTCGTTTTTCTTTTTAGATATGAAATTACCTGGGATAGAGATTAAACCAATACGACAAATTTCTGGTGGATCTAATTTTAATGAAGTATTCTTCACTGATGTTAGGGTTCCAGATAGTCAACGCTTAGGTGCGGTTGGCGAGGGATGGAAGGTTGCATTAACAACACTAATGAATGAGCGCTTAGCCATCGGAGTTCCAAAGTCTGCTGATTATCCATCTTTAACACAATTGGCAAAAGACGTTATTCTGAACAATAAACCTGCAATCAAGAATGACCTAGTAAGATCAAAAATTGCTGATTGGTATGTTCAGTCAGAGGGTTTGAAATATACAAAAATGCGATCACTAACATCATTATCAAAAGGAGAGACACCTGGACCAGAAAGTTCAATAGGTAAAGTTGTGTCTGCTCCAAAAATGCAAGATTTAGCAAGCTTTGCTATGGACTTACAGGGAGCTGCAGGTATTTTAAATGACCCTGATATTGCTTTAATGCATTCAATTTTTCAAAATCAATGGATGAGTGCTGCGGGTTATAGAATAGCAGGTGGAACAGATGAAATACTTAGAAACATAGTAGCAGAGAGAGTTCTCGGCCTCCCTCAGGATGTTCGTGTGGATAAAACAGCACCTTTTAATGAACTACCATCCGGCCGATAATTTTTTTAGGCGTGAATTATTGATAAAGTAATTCGATTTTGTTAATTATTTTTCCATTAATATCTTTTATAAAAGCTGAGATATTTTTGTTATTACCAATTTCAATTATTCCATAATTTTCCATTATATACAGTGGACCAATTCTATTAGGACCAGGCTCAGGACGTATTTTTTCTTTTTTTAATAATCTCCCAAGAGGCAAATTTAGAGAGCTTGAAGTAATTTCATATATTTCTGTTCCAAGTTTTGTCTTGTCTTTATAAATACCGCCTACATGCCTATCTCCAGATAAGAAAATGACATTCTTAACTTCCTTTTTATCTATAAGATTGTAAAGCTTTTCTCTTTCTAAAGGGAAATTACCCCATTTTTCAAATCCATGGCCATCTGCTATTACCTGAATGCTTGATATAATAATTCTAAGGTCAACTTTTTCATCTAAAATTTTTGACAACCATTTCCACTGCTCTTTCCCTAAAAAAGTTTTTGATGAATTTCGATCTTTAAGAAATCTCTCTTTATAAGGAGCACCCCAGTTATCAGTAGGTTTAAGAGGTGATCTAAAGTACCTAGTATCAAGAAATATAAACTGAACTATTGAATTATTAATATTTTTTTTTGTTTCAAAATAGATCCCTTCGCGAACCCTTCGCGGATCATTTTTTGGTATTTCCCAGAAATCAAGAAATAATTCTTTTGATTCTTCTTTATAAGTATATTCAGAACCACCGTCATTCTTCCCATAGTCGTGATCATCCCATGTGGCAAAAATCTCATTACTTTGCTTTAGTTGATCGAAAGGTATTTTCTTTTTTTGTTTTTTATAGGCTTTTTTTAATTTTTCAGTTTTTCCATTATATTTATTATCACCATAAACATTATCCCCCATGAATATGAACATATCAGAATTTTCATCAATTATACTATTCCAAATAGGCTGCTCTTCATCCTGAGATATACATGACCCAAATGCAATCTTCATTTTTTTTTCTTTGGTGTTTAATTGATTCATCACAGGAAAAGATGAAAGAAGTATAATTCCACTTCCAATAATAAATGACCGACGGTCTACACTATCATTTTTTTTATGTTTCATTTTTAAGATATACAAAAAAAGGGCGCAAATTAATAGCGCCCTTTTCTAAAATATACTTACCTAATATTAAAATTGATATTTAACACCAACCTTAATTTGCCAAACTGATTTATCTATTTTTTGGATAGGGTTTTGATCAGATACTTTAAATTTATTGTATACATATCTACCTTGATCATCTACCTCAGCCTCAACTATCCCTCTTGTATTAGTTGTTCCTCCACCATTATAGTTTTCAAATCCACCCCAATCTGAATTAAGGAGATTTAGAACATTTTCAATATCAAAGTAAATTATTGCTTTTCCAGAAATATTTCCTGAAGGAATTTCTTGTGCAATTCTTAAATCAAATGTTCCTTCCCACGGTCCATTAAAGCTATTTCTTGGGACCACTGATCCTCTGTAAGCTGAAAGACCCGAGTCAGTTAGAAATTGTTCAAATGCTGCTGCATCAAAATCATCTCCGTATAGGACATTAGGATCATTAACCTTTGGAATATATAGAATTTCTATATTCTCCCCATCGGTTCTGTAACCTGACATATCACCTCGATATGTATAACTATAAGGATTTCCAGATTGCCTAAACCCATTAATACCAATAGTTGTTTCAAGATCTCCAAAAACATTACCTGTCCACGTTACCGCGTAGTCAAAAGAATGCTCAACTTCATAATGTGATGGACTATTGACGGGAGTAAGGTGATCAAAAATAGGCATTCTTACAGCACTTGAAAAAATTATAGAACTTGTCATCATATGAGCCATTTCTCTATCTGTGTGTGCATAGCCTAGATATAAATCAATACCATTATCAAAAGATTTTTCTACTGATACGCCCAGCACATTGGTCTCAGGCTCAATATTTTTAAATGTTGTTAAGTAACCTACATAACTACATCCACCATACAAAGGTCTGTTATCAGCTAATGCATTACCTTTTGGATCGCATCCTCCGATATAAGCACCGACGGGATCTTCTTCTTCCATATGAACAAAGTTAGCTCTTATGGTATAGCCTGAATCAAGGTCTGCAACTAAACCTATGCTCATTTTGGTAATTGATGGAATACCAAAATCTTTATCCATCATATTAGTGTAACCACCCGTATCCCCAGCTTCATTTAAAACTTGAGAAATTGCTGCCTCACCGGGAAAAACACCTGTAGCATTTTTAAGCTTATTTCCAGGCAAACGAAGACCATTATCATTATAAGGACCTCCAAACCAAACTGGAGGAAGGTTACCACTAAATTCACCCCACCCAAATGTTACTAATAAATTATCCTTTGCCTGCCAGTCTAATGAAAATCTTGGCATTAAAATATCTTCGCCATCTAAGTTCACATCATTTTCAGGAGGAGCTGATGCATCACCAGTCCAGTTAAACCAAAATGTATTTTTTTCCGGAGCACTATCTTGACTAATTTCCTCATAACGGAAACCAAGTCTTGCTGTTAGATCAGGTGAAATATTCCAAGTATCTTGGAAATAAATTATAGTATAATCTGTATTAAAACGAGCCGCTGCATCCCTAGGATTATTTGATGCAGCATTTCTATAATCTAATTCTCTTAAATTACCGGCAACAAAATCTTCAACTGAATTATAGTCATACTCACCAAGGCTATTTCTTGAAAACATATTAAACATATCATTTTCAATACTTTTATAACCAAGGGTGAAACTATGATTTCCTACATCGTAATATCCAGTAACTTCAAATTGCTTTCTATTTGTTATAATTTCGTTAGCATGTCTATATTGATCAGGTCCAAAAAACACCGTACCTCCAGAAGGAACTCTAATTCCAACTTCACCAATGGAAGTTGAACCAACGGGGGTATTCAAATTCGTAACATCGGTATCCGCAAACATTATTTTAGTGGAAAAATTATCATTCCAATCAGAATTTAATTCAAAATTTATGGTTTCAAATTCTTTATTTATACTGTACCAATCACTGGAAAGTGGAAGTCCAAAAGAACGATTCCAATATTGACGCTCGGTAAAGCCATCAACATAGATATATCTTGCTGTCAGCGTTTGAGTGTCTGAAATATTCGCATCTAATCTTAAAAAGATTTTTTCTTCCTCTTCTTCTGCTGCTTTATTATATGATCCAGCATCATAACCAATTACACTTTTTGCTGCAGCAATAACACTATCTGCTTCTGCGGTAGTTACTAGGCCAGATTCTAAGGCCAACATCGATACAGGGCTTGATCCTTCATAGCTTTCAACACCAAGAGAAAAAAAGAGCTTATCTTCAATAATAGGACCATTAAGAGTTGCTGAGAAAAGTTTTTGATCTGGTTTAGGGTTATCGGATTTTTCACCAAAGGGCTCATCACCAGCCTCTTGAGTTGATTCAAATGTTAATGATCCATGAAATTGATTTGTACCTGCTTTAGTTGTTAAAACAATATTACCACTTGAAGCTTCTCCTAATTCGGCATCATAGTTTGCTAGTTTGACTGAAACTTGATCAATAAGATCCATAGATATCGGCATTCTATTTGTTGGATATGTTTTATTGTCTCCAAGTCCATAGGAATCACCAGCACTAATTCCATCGATAATAAAACCAACAAGCCTTGGCATTCCTCCGGCAAATGATAAATCACCATCAGTGCTAACAGTCACAAAAGGATCTAGCTTAGCGATATCTTTTATATCTCGATCAATTGATGCAAATTTAGAAATATCTTCAGCAGTAAATGTAGATCCTGGACCGACACCTAGGCTATTAAAGTCGATTGATTTAGCGGTAACAACAATTTCATCTACCTCGCTACCACCAAGCTTAAAGTAAACATTAGATTCGCTACCAAGAGTGGTATAAATATTTACCTGGGAGGAAGAGTCACCTGACTTTGTAACTACAACTTTAAATGGTCCTCCTAATCTAAGCCCACGTGAATAAAAAGCACCTGTATTACCTGATGAGGTAGAAGATTTACTTCCAGATGGAACATGAACTATCTGAACAGATGCACCTGAAACAGGGTTGCCCGAATCATCAACGACAGAGCCTCGAATGACTCCAGTTGTTTGTTCAGCTAAAACATTCGAAGAATTTATTGTAAATGCTAAGAAGGCAAAAGATACTAAAAGAGACAGCTTGATTAATTGCTTGGTGTATTTCATTGGGATCCCCTGAATTTATACAGACATTTTTTTAAAAATATATTGGCACATTAATTAATTTATATAAATTTTATATTACAGATATTTTATTTTTCTTAATTAATAGTATGAATTAGTATTATTTATACAAGAAATACAATATATACTGCGTTTAATAAAAATATTTTTTTTAATTTGATTTTTTAAAAGAAAAAATAATATAAGAAGCTGAAAGGATTACCTTTATGTCACATAGATTTTGTGTTGCACCAATGATTGATGTAACGAATAGACATTGTCGTTTTTTCTTTAGAAAATTTTCTCAACATTCAAGGCTTTATACTGAAATGATTGTTGCGGATGCTATTACCCATGGTGACAAAGATTTCTTATTAGGTTTTGATGAAGTAGAACATCCTGTTGCGCTTCAACTTGCTGGATCAGAGCCTGTTTTATTAGCAAATGCAGCAGTTATTGGCGAGCAGTATGGCTACGATGAGATTAACTTAAATATTGGGTGCCCATCAAAAAGAGTTCAAGCTGGTAATTTTGGAGCTTGCCTTATGGCTGACCCAGGACTTGTTGCAGAGTGTGTCGAACGAATTAAAGAAAAGGTCAAGATACCGGTAACAATTAAATGTAGAATTGGCATAGATGACTATAATCCAGACGAGATGTTGCCTGAGTTTATTGAGACATTAGTTAAATCAGGCGTTTCAACCTTTATTATACATGCCCGTAAAGCAATGCTTGAAGGTTTAGACCCTAAACAAAATAGAGAGATTCCNCCGCTAGACTACGATATGGTTCGNATGATAAAAAGAAGATGGCCAGAGTTGAATATAATTTTAAATGGCGGCCTTATGACTCCCTACATCGCTAAAAACGAAATATCNGCATCAAAAGGTATTGAGCTGGACGGAGTTATGATTGGTAGGGCNGTTATGGAAAATCCTTACTCTATTATTGATGTTGATAAGATATTTTATGGGGATAATAAAATAATGCCTTCAAGATTTAAGATTGCGGAAGAGATGGTTCATTATCTTGAGGTCTGTGTTAAAAAAGGTGTTCCCATAAATATAACTACAAATAATATGTTAGGTCTTTTTCATGGTTGCCGTGGTGCAAAAATATGGAGAAGCTATCTAAGCCATGAAGCTCCGAGAAGAAGAGAAGACCCTAGGGTTCTATCTGAAGCTATAAATTTAGTGGTGGAAGCTCAAAATGAGGCAGCTTAATGGGTGATGAGATACTCTCTTTGNTACCTTTTGCTTTAATTATTTCNTTATCGGGTTTTATTTCTGGATATATGGCNGGCCTTTTGGGGGTTGGAGGTGGAATAGTTATAGTTCCAGTCCTNTATTACTTCCTATCATTAGTTGGCGTTTCTCAAGACATTGTTATGCATATTTCTGTTGCTACTTCATTGGCCGTTATAATNCCAACAGGCTGGAGNTCTTATCAATCTCATAAGGCAAACGATGGAGTNGATGCGGCTACGCTAAAACTTTGGTTATTGCCCACAGTAATTGGCTCTATAATTGGTGCTAATATTGCAGGTATGATTTCTGGATTTTGGCTAACATTAATTTTTGCAGTAATTGCCTTTCTGGTCTCTATCAACCTATTTATTAGTAAAGAAAATTTTAAATTAGGAGATTCTATTCCAAAAGGTATTTTAGGTCAGACTATACCTTTGTCAGTCGGGACATTGTCAGCAATGCTTGGAATTGGAGGTGGGACTTTTAATGTAAGTCTTATGACGTTATACGGAAATTCAATTCATAAGGCTGTCGGAACCGCTGCAGGCCTTGGTTTTTATTTAGCTATTCCTGGAACATTATTCTTTATAGTTACAGGATTAAGAGTTGAAGGTCTTCCTCCCGGATCTTTGGGATATGTTAATTTGATTGGTTTAATTTTAATTGCCCCTATCTCAACTTTCGCAGCCCCAATAGGTGCTAGATCAGCCCATAGTTTAAATAAAAAAGTACTATCAAATATTTTTGCAATCTTTTTATTATTTACATCCATAAGGATGTTTTTAGAAATATTTTAGATAGATTGGTCGTAGGGTCCAATATCTTTAAATTCTTTTAAAATTTTATCTATAAATTGAAATATTTTTTTTAAAATATCTTCAGATGTTTGACTCTCACATACAACAACAAGATTTGGAGTATTTGATGAGGCCCTTACCAAACCCCAGCTTCCGTCTTCTAAGGTAAACCTTACTCCGTTGACCTTGAGAATAGAAGCAATCTTTTGACCGCCAATATTTGTATTATTTTTAGATTTCTCTTCAATAATCTTTGTAATATCTTCTACTATCTTATATTTTTTGTCGTCTGGACATTCTGGTGACATAGTGGTGAATTATATGTTTTGGGCAGCTCCATTTTTAAATCAGAAATACTTTTATCAAAATTTTTATCTAAAAGTTTACATACTTCAATAGCAGATAGACAAGCATCATCATAACCTCTGCCAATAGGGCTGTTAAAAAAGTAATGACCAGACCTCTCAAATCCTGCTAGAGCATTTAATTCTATAGTTTTTTGTTTAATATAGCTATGTCCTGTTTTCCAAAATTTTACAGAAGCATTATTAGATTTTAATTCTTTATCTGAGCTATATAATCCAGTTGATTTTACATCAACAACAAACTTTGAATTTTTGTATGAGCTTGATAAGCTTCTTGCAAGCAAAACTCCCATTATATCTGAATAAATTTCTATCCCATTATTATCAACATAACCGCACCTGTCTCCATCACCATCAAATGCAAAACCAATATCTGCATTATTTCTAGTAACCTCTTTGCTAAGATCCTTCAGCATAACTAGATCTTCAGGGTTTGGATTATAAAATGGGAAATTATAATCTAAGTCGCAATGAAGTTTAATAACTTCAACTCCTATTTTCTCTAAAACCTCGGGAGCAAAAATACCAGAAGTTCCATTTCCACAAGCAACAACTGCTTTAATTTTTCTTTTAATTTTTACATTCTTTGTTAGATCTCTTATGTATTCTTCATTAATTCCATTAATATACTTATATTTTCCTTCAGTTTTTTCTAATACTTCTTTATCTAANCTTATTTCTTTTAGTTTTTTCATAAGATCTGGCCCAAACGTCAGCGGTCTATCNATGCCCATCTTAAAACCAGTCCATCCATTTTTATTATGACTTGCGGTAACCATAGCCACAGACTTGCACTCTAGATAAAACTGAGAAAAATATGCGCCAGGCGATACAGTGAGGCCAATATCGTATACATCTACACCAGACAGTAATAATCCTGAGATAAGCGCTTCTTTTACCTCTTCTGAATAAGACCTATAATCATGACCTACAATTATCTTTAGAGGAATTTTTTCGTCAGACATTAAGACGCCTAAACTAGAACCAATTTTTTTTATACCACTTAAATTTATTTGGTCTGGATAAAGCCATCTAGCATCATACTCTCTAAACCCAAATTCAGAAATTTTTGGCGATTCTAAATAATTTTGAATTTTGAATTTATTTTCCTTCATAAGACATACAATTACTTATTAATTGTCTCCATGGCTTTTTCAAAAACTTTGCCTGTTTGTTCACCACCTGAATTAAATGCCTTTGCTTTAGAAAAATCAGAAATTTTACCCCAATTTTCAAGGATATCCTCAGCTTTTGCGTCTAGTCCTAGGCTTAATCCATCGGATTCCATAATTTTTGATACTGAATATACTCCCGCTCCCGCGCAAAGAATGGTTCCGTTCGGTGCATTTTCAGAAACTAAATATATAGCTGCCGGTGTTACACTTTCTGGTGTTAATAGTTGTTCGGCTTCTGGGGGCATCAAATTTGAAGTCATTCTTGTATAAGCAACTGGAGTCAATGCATTACAATGCACATTGTATTTTTGTCCTTCAAGTTTGAGTGTATTCATAAACCCTACTAAACCTAATTTAGCTGAGCCATAATTTGTTTGACCAAAGTTACCATAAAGACCAGATGAGGACGATGTAACAAGTATTCTTCCATAATTTTGTTCTTTCATAATTTCCCAGACTGCCTTTGTGGGTTTGACTGATCCAATTAGATGAACTTCTAGAACTTTTTTAAAATCATCAATTCCCATTTTTGAAAAAGATTTGTCAATTAGTATACCGGCATTATTAATTAAAATATCAATACGACCATACTCATCAATTGCTTGATCAACCATTAATTTAACGCCTTTATCATCTGTAACGGAAGAACCGTTTGGTATAGCCTCTCCGCCTAACTCTTTAATTTCTTTGACGACTTGATTTGCGGATTCTGACGATCCACCTGAACCATCTACTGATCCACCAAGATCATTAATAATAAGTTTTGCACCTCTTTTGGCTAGCTCTAATGCATGACATTTTCCAAGACCGCCTCCTGCACCTGTTACAATTGCTACTTTATTTTTGAAATTAATAGTCATTTTGTTCTCCGTACCTTTACTATTTATTATTAAATATTTAATGGTTAAATTAACAATTAAAGATACAATGTCATCAAGTTTATTAATAAGTTTTTTCAAAAGGTGAAATTATGCTTTTTTTTGATGGGGGGGGCGCTCCAAATGCTCGTCGTGTAAGGATATATCTTTCTGAAAAAGGTATAGATATGCCAATGAAATCTATTGATATAATGAAGAGTGAACATAAAACTGANGAGTATAAAAAAATAAGCCCACTTTCTCAGGTTCCTGCTTTGGAGCTNGATGACGGAAGTTTTATTACAGAGTCTATTGCTATCTGCAGATATCTTGAAGCTCTTCATCCCGAACCAAACTTGATGGGGTTAGATCCAAAAGAAATTGCACAAATTGAAATGTGGCAAAGACGTTTGGAGCTTCTTTTGATGATGCCAATTGCAGCGGTGTTTAGGCACGGCCATCCGGCTATGGCGCATCTTGAAAATCAAGTAACTGAATGGTCTGAAGCAAATAAGCCTCGTATACTAAGTTTTTATAATTGGTTGGATAAACAACTAGAGGGAAAAAATTTCATTTGTCTCAATAGATATACCTTGGCTGATGTTACAGCCCTAACTTGCTTTGAATTTGCTAAATGGCCAAAAATTAATATTCCAGATAATTGTCATAATCTTAAAACTTACTATCAAATGCTATCAGATAGACCTAGTGCAAAAGCATAAAAAATTCTTAAGTTCTTGACCTGTAATACTTTTTTAAATAGAAAAAAAATGTCAGATGGTTGGATGATCGCTTTTTAAGAGAGGAAAGTCCGGGCTCCATGAGACACGGTGCCGGGTAACTCCCGGCGAGGGTGACCTTAGGGAAAGTGCCACAGAAAATAAACCGCCTTTATGGTAAGGGTGAAAAGGTGCGGTAAGAGCGCACCGCGTATATGGTAACATGTATGGCAGGGTAAACCCCACCGGGAGCAAGACCAAATAGGAATAACGCTGGTTATACCAGGAATTTCTCGTTCTAGTTATTCGGGTAGGTTGCTAGAGATATGCGGTAACGTATATTCCAGATGAATGGTCATCACCTTTAACAAGGACAGAACCCGGCTTATAGACCATCTGACAATTTCTTAAAATTATATATAATTTTTTCAATGCGTTATAAGATATTATTAACTTTTTAATTCTTTTTCCCATTGACTCCCATAATATCCCATGATAATTCATATAGGTCTTAGCTAATAAGATTTGGGTATCGCTTTGCTTAAATTGAATAAAGGGATTTTACTTTGAAAATTTTTATGTCCAGCGCAATTAATAAAATAGATTCTAAGGGAAGAATTTCTATTCCCGCCCCTTTTAGATCTGTTTTAGAATTCCAAGGTTATCCAGGTGTTTATCTTTTTCCTTCATTTACATCAAAGGCAGTTGATGGTGGGGGGCAAGATCTAATTGATCAAATATCATTAAGTGTTGAGAAAATGCAGTTATTTGCAGAAGAGACAGATGCTTTATCTACTGCGTTATTTGCAGACACTTACAGTCTTTCTTATGACCAAGATGGGAGGATTTCTTTACCTGAAATTCTTATTGAGCACGCAAATTTAAGTGAGAAAGTTATTTTTGTTGGTCAAGGTAGAAAATTTCAAATGTGGAATCCCGATGACTTTAATGAATTTAAAAGAGAAGCAAAAATTAAAGCGTTGGAGAATAGAAATTTAATTGGACCTTCCCCTGTAGGCAAGGAAAACAAAAAGGTTGATGACTGATGAAAGAACAAAACCCTCTTCATAAATCAATTATGCTAGACGAGGTTCTTGATATTTTAAAACCTTCTGAAAATGAAATTTATGTAGATTGTACGCTTGGTGCAGGAGGTCATACTCGTGAAATTTTAAAAACATCTAACTGTAATGTTATAGGAATTGATAGAGACCCATCGGCACTATCATTGAACGATGATGAGTACAAGTCATATGCCAGTAGACTCTCTCTTGTGGAAGGGAAATTTGGCGATATAGAAAATCATATTGCAAACCTTGGAATAGAAAAAGTAAATGCAATATTTTTAGATCTAGGCGTTTCCTCAATGCAGCTTGATAATGCTGAAAGAGGTTTTTCATTTAGATTTGATGCTCCGCTCGATATGAGGATGGGAGCCGATGGTCAAACTGCATATGAAATAGTTAATAAATACCAAGAGATCTAGCAAATATTATTTTTCGTTATGGAGAAGAGAGAAAATCAAGAAGAATTGCTCATGGAATAATTGAAGGAAGGAAAATCAAAAAAATAGAAACTACTTTTGAATTATCTGACATTATCAAAAAATCTATTGGAGGGAAGTATTCAAAATTCATCCTGCAACAAAAACCTTTCAGGGGTTAAGAATATTTTTAAATGACGAATTAAAAGAATTATATAGAGCTTTAATTGCCTCAGAAAAACTCTTACATGAAGGCGGTAAATTGATCGTAATTGCGTTTCACTCTTTAGAGGATAGAATTGTTAAAAACTTCTTAAGATACAACTCTACTTCAGAAAAAAAATATAAGAACGGAGAATTATCCCATCCATTTTTTTATAAAAATAGAAGAGCTACTAAGCCAAGTGATATCGAGATAAAAAATAATCCAAGAGCTCGATCAGCTCGCTTGAGATATGCATATAAAACAGAGCTAACTAGCAATAAATCAGATCATAATTATCGGAAGTATGGTGGGGTAGATGTTTAAGGTATTTGTTTATAGCCTGCTTTTAACCTTTATTAGCCTGATAGTTTCTAATCAAATAATTAGTCATGAAATAAAAAATCAAACTAGAAAACTTAATAATATAAATGCTGTTATTCAGCATGAGGAAAATAAAGAAAATCTTTTGAAGACTGATTGGGTTGTTAGAACTAGTCCAGCAAGGCTTAAGATTTTATCAGATAAGCATCGATCGACTTTAAAGCTTTCGCCTGCAAAAGGAAAAAATATAAAATTTATAAAATTAGAAGAAAAAAGATAAATGGGAAAAATTTTTAAAAATAAACTCAAGAAAACAAAAATTATTGCAGGGGATGACTTGGGGGTATTCTTTAAATCAGAAAAAAATAGTCATCAAGAAAGCTATGTAAGTAGAAATTCTCCTCACATTAGCAAAGAAAGAATTCATTTAGCTAAATTCTCTTTTATTTTTATTTTCTCCCTTTTCATTTTAAAGAGCACTTCTTTGGCGCTATTCCCCGGGGATATCAGGGGTATTCCTAGAAGTATTGTATCCAAAACGGTTAAAAGCCCTGTCCCAGAAATTTTTGACCGAAATAATAAGCTATTGGTAACAAGCGTTAGAACAAAAAGAGCATCCATAAGAAACCCTGTTAATCCAATTGAAACAGCAAGATTAATTAAGGCTGTACTACCTTTGTGGGATGAAGAGAGGTTAGTAAAAAAATTAGAAAAGAGAAGTTATGTAGAGTTAGCTGATGATATTAGCGATGTCGAGCATTATGATATATTAAATTCCGGAGTTGCTGAGGTTGAATTCCACCCAGTTTGGAGAAGAATATATACAAATAAAGAATTAGCTTCTCATGTAATTGGTTATTCAGGAAGAGATTTGGTTGGCTTATCTGGAATTGAAAAAACTATACCAAAATCTAAATTACTTCAAAAGGATATTAATTTAAGTATTGATATTACCGTTCAGTTTCATTTGGAAGATGAAATAAAAAAAGGTATTGATCTTTATAATGCTGATAGTGGTTTTGGAATAGTAATTGACGTAATTAGCGGAGAAATTATTGCTTCGGCATCATTGCCAACATTTGATCCAAATATCATAAATAAAAACTATTCTAAGGATGAGTTCAAAAAAGCAACTTTTAATCAAGTTATGCAAGGTAGTTATGAACTAGGTTCCGTTATGAAGATCATGACTTTAGCAATGGCGCTTGAGGATAAAAGCATCAATCTTAATGATACTTTTGATGATACTATTTGTATTAAAATAGCAGCCAACAGATGTCTGAAAAATTACAATAATGACAACGCATCTAAACCAATAAATCCTGTTGAATGCCTTGTTAGATCTTCAAATAGATGTATGGCTCAAATAGCCCAAATTGTTGGTAGATCAAAGCAAAAATCTTTTCTTCAAGAAGCCGGTCTGCTTGATGAGTACTTTCTTGAAATATTTGAGACAGGTTCGCCTTTAATTCCAGAAAAGTGGTCAGATAATTCAATGATTACAATATCTTTTGGTCAAGGCCTAGGTGTTGTTCCCTTATCTTTCGCCTCTGGCGTGGCATCAATTGTAAATGGAGGATACAGAATAAAGCCAACTTTGTATTCATTGAATGAGCGTGATCAAAGAGGGCATTCCATAATTCGTGAAGAGGTTAGTGAAAAATTACGATACGCAATGAGACAGGTGGTTAAGAATGGTTCGGGAGCACAAGCTGATATTCCTGGATATGCTGTAATAGGAAAAACAGGAACTGCAGATATACCTTGTAATGGATCTTATGGGGGATGTGGAAATAGAACAGCATTTGTTGGCGCTTTTCCTGGATGGGAACCCCAGTATGTTATCTTAGTAAGCTTTGAGAGACCAAAGGCAAATATTAATAAGGGTGTTAAAAGGAATAGTTCTTATTGGAATGCTGGGCCTACAGCTGGAAATATTATTAGATTAATAGCGCCAATACTTAACGTTGAGTATGATGAAAAAAAAGAAGTTGAGCTTTCTACCTATAGTGAATTTAAAAAAGAGACTCTGTAATGATTAATTTAAATCATATTGATAGCTCACTTCCTAAAGATATTAATATTTCCGGTATTCAAGATAATAGTAAAAAAGTAAAGAAAGGAGATCTTTTTGTAGCAATTAATGGCTCTAAAGAGAATGGAGTACATTTTATTAATGAAGCAATTAAACTAGGCGCTTCAGCAATTTTAACATCCGAAAAGATATTGGAAACATCTGATATTAAAATTCCAGTTATTATCAATGATAGCCCTAGAAAAAAATTATCTGAAATATCAAAATTATTTTTTCCAAATTCACCACCTATTATTTGTGGTGTTACGGGTACAAATGGGAAAACTTCTACAGTAGATTTCTTGTATCAAATTTGGAGCTTTTTGGATATTAATGCCGCAAGAATAGGAACACTTGGCGTCAAATCAAGTGATATTAATTTTAAAACTGAGAACACAACACCTGGACCAATCGAATTACATAAATTAATAAATGATTTATCATTATCAGGTGTTTCACATTTAGCTTTAGAGGTTTCGAGTCACGGAATTCAACAGAGTCGAGTTGATTCAATTGATTTTAACTCTGCTTGCTTTACTAACTTAAGTTTAGACCATTTGGATTATCATGAAACATTTGGAGAGTACCTAAAAGTTAAATTTAAGCTTTTTGAAGAGATCCTTTCAAGTGATAAGCCTTCAGTTATATGCGTCGACAATGAATACGGTAGTTATTTTTCAAAAAAATTAAAATTATTAAATAAAAAAGTTCTTGATATCGGAGAAGGTGCTGAATTTATAAATATAACATCTGTTGAGAGGTTAAAAGAGGGAATTAAGGTTAGTATTATTTATCAAAAAGAGACTTTTTCATTTTCTTTAAATGTTAGAGCTTATTTTCAAATCTTAAATATTTTATCAGCAGCCGGATTAGCGATTGCCTCAGGATGTAATTATAATGAAGTTTTTTCTGTTTTAGAAAAATTGAAACCTGCCCAGGGTCGCCTTGAGCCTATAAGTAAAAATAATCATTCTAATATCATCATTGATTATGCTCACACACCTGAAGCCTTATCTTGTACGCTAAGAAGTATTGAGCGAGAAGATAAGGGAAAGTTGATAATTATTTTTGGTTGCGGGGGTGATAGAGATCAATCAAAAAGGTCAATAATGGGCCAGGTTGCTCAAGAGTATTGTGATGAAATAATTATCACAAATGATAATCCTAGAAGTGAGGATCCATTGAGTATTGCCAATGCAATCCTTAAGGGTTGTCCAGAAGCCACATTAATTCTTGATAGGACTAAGGCCATCGAATTTACTTTATCAAGAATGAAGAGTCAGGATATTTTATTAATAGCCGGAAAAGGGCATGAGGAAACTCAAATTATAGGAAATACTCACACCCCTTTTTCAGACCGTAAGACTGTAGAAAATTTTCTTGAGGCTTCATATGAGTAAATTTTTATGGAAAGGTGAGCAAGTTATTGGGATTATAAANGGTCATGGGCCTTCAGATTGGAGCGCTTCTGGAGTTTCCATTGATACAAGAACATTAAAAAAAGGAGATATATTTTTTGCCTTAGCTGGGCCTAATTATGATGGCCACCAGTTTATCTCATCAGCAATAAAAAAAGGTGCATCTATTGTAATTTCCAATGCTCCTTCATTGGCATTTAAAGATAAAGTCATAATTGTAAGCGATGTTTTTAATGCATTAATATCATTAGGTAGATTCTCGAGAAAAAGGAATAAAGGAAAAATTATTGCTATTACAGGTAGCTCTGGAAAGACTACAGTTAAAGAGATGTTAGCCTTATCACTAAGTAAATCAGGTAAGATTCATTATTCTGAAGCTTCGTATAATAATAAAATTGGCGTCTCCCTGTCGCTATCTAGAATGCCTATTGATTCAGATTTTTCTATTTTTGAATTAGGAATGAACAATGCTGGTGAAATTTCTTATTTAAGTAATTTAGTAGAACCACATATTGCTCTCATTAATAATACTGGGAATGCGCATATCGGAAATTTAAATTCAAAAAAAGAAATCGAAAAAGCTAAAATGGAAATAGTCAGCGGGATAACTTCCAACGGAAAGCTAATTATTAATGAAAATGTATCCTTAAGCTCATACCCTAAAAAACTTTTTGAAAATAAAAATTTAAAAATTTTAAAATTTGGACACAAGAAAAACTCTAATTTCATTTTAGAAAAATATTCATATTCCTCAGGTTTATCCTAATAGATGCAACTATTAATAGAGCTAATATATCTTATAGTTTAAAAGCTCCTGGTAGTCATATGGCAATGAACTCAATTGCCGTCATTGGAGTATGCTTTTTATTGGGAGTTAGTCCAGATGTTTCCAAACAGACCATTTCAAATTTTGAGTCAATGGATGGTCGCGGAAAAATCCATGATTTATCAATCATGGGAAAAAAAATAGAAGTAATTGATGAGAGCTATAATGCTAATCCAGAATCAACAAAATCATCTATTAACCTATTATCAGAAATTGATTTTTTAAAGTCTAAAAGAAAAATTTTAGTTTTTGGTGATATGCTAGAGCTAGGTAATTTTTCTAAAGAAATGCACATTGAAATAGCCTCCTTCATTAATGAATCTGATGTTGATTTAGTTTTCTGTATTGGAAGTGAAATAAAGAATTTATGGGATAATTTAATCCTCAGTAAAAGGGGCTATCACTCAATAGATCCAGAAATTTTAATTAGTAGTCTAAAAAATAAATTAAAAGAAAATGATTTAGTTTTAATAAAGGGTTCTTCAAAAAGTGGAATAAAAATAATCTTTAATGCCTTAATGGAAGAGCAATTAAATAGGAATATAGCCTAGTGATTTTATATTTTTTAAATACTTTTTTTTCGGACACCTCAGTTAATAATATTTTCAGTTATATTACAGTTAGAGTTTTTTGCGCAGTTCTTACCTCACTAATTATTTGTCTTATATTAGGTCCAAAATTTATTAATTTTATGTCAGAAAATCAAAGAAAGGGTCAACCAATAAGGCTTGACGGGCCACAATCACACCTTCTAACAAAAAAAGGAACACCAACAATGGGTGGAATTCTAATCCTCCTCTCTTTAGTTATAAGCTCTTTAATTTGGTCGGATTTAGGAAATAATTTTGTTTGGATTACTCTTTATACAACTCTTAGTTTTGGTATTCTCGGTTTTGCCGATGATATGAAAAAGATTTTAAATTCATCATCTGATGGAATTTCTTGGAAATTAAAAATTTTTTTTCAAATTTCAATCTCTCTTTCTAGTATATTTTTAATTCTTAATAATTTCTCTGAAATAAATAATTTTTCAATTGCAATTCCATTTATAAAGGATCCATTGTTAGTCTATGGCTGGTTTTTTATAATATTTTCTTTATGTGTATTGGTTGGTACCTCTAATGCTGTGAATCTTACCGACGGTCTTGATGGACTTGCCATTGTTCCAATTATGATAGCTTCATCATCTATGGGGCTGATTGCCTACTTAGCAGGCAATTATATTTTTTCAGATTACCTATTTATTCAATTTATTCCAGGCGTTGCAGAGCTAACTATTATATGTGCTGCTTTATTTGGTTCTGGGTTAGGGTTTTTATGGTTTAATACCCCGCCCGCAATGATTTTCATGGGAGACACTGGCTCACTTTCATTGGGGGGATTAATAGCATCGATCGCTATCTCTGTTAGACATGAGATAGTTCTATTTATAATTGGTGGTCTTTTTGTTTTAGAAGCAGGATCAGTGATTATTCAGGTTTCATCCTATAAAGTCACAGGTAAAAGAGTTTTTTTGATGGCCCCATTACATCATCATTATGAGCAAAAGGGGTGGTCTGAATCCACTATTGTCGTAAGGTTTTGGATTATTTCTTTAATTTTTTCAATTATTGGTCTAGCAACCCTTAAGTTGAGATAAAATGATTGATTTCAATAAATATAATTCAAAGAAAGTTGGTATTTTAGGTCTTGGAATAACAGGTGAATCTATTTTTAAATCAATAAAAGATAGTAATGCTGAAATATATTTATGGGATGATGATATATCCTTAAGAGAAAAATATTTCAATAATAAGGAAAAATTAATAAAATTAGAGGAATGGCCTTGGGACAATCTTGATTACTTTTTTCCATCACCTGGCGTAGATCTAAAAAATAAAATTTTCTTAAATAAACTTAATAAAAATAAAACAAAGCTAATGAGCGATATTTCTCTTTTTGAGGCTGAACGAGGAAATACTTTTCCATCAGGTACTATGATCGCTATCACTGGAACTAATGGCAAATCTTCAACAGCAACAATTCTTTGTGATATTTTAAAAAAAGAGGGATACGATGCAAGGCTAGCTGGTAATATTGGTATACCTATTCTTAGTCTAGAACCCGGGAATGAAAAAACAATATATATTATTGAAGTATCGTCCTTTCAAATTGAATTAACAGAAAATATCAAACCAGAGATAGCAGTCCTATTAAATATATCTGAAGACCATCTTGATAGACATTCTTCAATTGAGGAATATAGAGAAATTAAAAGTAGGATTTTTTTAAACCAGACACGTGATGATTTTTCAATAATTTATAACAATAATGAGCATACTGATTTTATCTCAAAAAAGAATTTTTTATCAAAAAAAATAATCCTAAGTAATTCTGGAAATTTAGATGAAAAAAAATATTATTCCAAAAATTTAACCTCCATTAAAGAGATTTTAAAAATTTTAGAAATTTCTGATTTTATTCCTAGTAATTATTTTGAAAATTTCAAAGGCCTTAATCATAGACTTGAATTGGTCTGTGAAAGCAATGGAGTAAAGTTTATAAACGATTCTAAGGCAACTAATCCTTCTGCCACGAATATGGCATTTGATTTAAATCAAAATATTTTTTGGATTGGGGGAGGTGAATCAAAAGGAAACGACTTATCAAAGATCAANCTTCTTTCTAAAAACCTTGAAAGGGTATTTTTAGTTGGATCATCTTCTGAAGAGTTATTTAATTTAACTCCAAAANTAAAGAATCCTTTGATCTTTCAAAATCTAGATTCCGCTGTAAGAGCAGCATACAGTGAAGCAAAAAAATCTGGTGGTGGGAATATCCTTCTTTCACCCGGCTGTAGTTCTCATGACCAATTTAAAAGTTTTGAAGAAAGGGGTGATATTTTTTCTGATATCGCCTTATCCTTGATAGGGCTGGAGAAAGGATGTTAAGGGTTTCAAGAACAAACATTGGGCCATTGGGTTTATGGTGGTACACAGTNGATCGTTGGATGCTTTTTGGATTAATTGTTCTTGGTTGTGTTGGTCTGTTCTTCTCTTTGGCAGTTAGCCCTGCTGAAGCTATAAGTATTAAAACAAGTACTTATTTTTTTCTTACTAGGCATTTTATATATTGCTGTATTTCATTATTTTGTCTTATTTTTATTTCTATTTTACCACCNGATAAGANAAGAAAATTATCTTTANTAATTTTTTTATTTAGTTTGGCCGGAATATTTTTAACATTAACTATAGGAATTAATAGTGGCGGTGCATCAAGATGGTTGCCNATTTTTGGTTTTACTATTCAACCATCAGAGTTTTTAAAGCCATCTTTAATTATGATAGTTGCTTGGTTTTTAGCTAGGTCACGTATTGAAAGGAATAATACACTTCAAATTATTCCTATTCTTTTGTTATTTTTTTCAATTATTCTTTTATTACTTCAGCCAGATGTAGGTCAATCAATACTTCTATTCATCAGCGTTATAGGTTTAATGTTTTTTAATGGTTTACCCTGGAAAGTTGTTTTTGGATTAGGTTCGTTTTCTATAGTAGGTGCGGTTTTTTTGTATTTTAATTTTAGCCATGTATCTCTTCGTGTAGATAACTGGTTAAATGCTTGGTTTAATCCGGAGCTTTTAGATAGTAGGCCTACACAAGCTTCATCAGCAATTGATGCTTTTGAAAATGGTGGTCTTTTTGGGCAGGGTATAGGTGAGGGTTGGATGAAGTATAACCTTCCTGACGCTTATACTGATTTTATTTTCGCAGCTGTTGCTGAGGAAGGTGGCCTATTAGTTATTTTATTAATTATTCTAGTTTATGGTTTTTTAATAATCAGGGGTTTCTCAAAAATTCAAACTCTTAACAATTACTTTAATCAACTTTCTGCTTCTGGATTACTATTAATATTTGGTCTTCANACACTTTTTCATATGGCTGTTAATTTAAGCTTGATTCCGGCNAAAGGAATGACATTGCCATTTATTTCNTACGGTGGTTCATCAATAGTTGCCTTAGGAATATGTATGGGTATGTTTTTGTCTTTAACAAAACAAGACGATCCTAGATCAAGATCTAAAAATTCAGAATTAAATTATACTGGTATACAATTTTAAAAATGATAAAAAGAATTAATAATAATATCTTACTCACTGCCGGAGGAACTGGTGGACACCTTTATGGTTCTGAAAGTCTTGCTTCTGAACTTTCTTCTCAGGATTACAACACCTTTCTTTTCACTGACGTAGGGTCGAGTCCTTAGTAAGGGGTTTTGAGATTGGGAATGTAAAGAAAATCCATTCTGCTACGTTTACTAATATAAATTTTTATAAGTGGCCTTTTGTTTTCATAAAATTGATTTTTGGGTTTCTTTCTTCATTAATATGGATAAATAAATTTAAAATTAAAACTGTTGTAGGTTTTGGCGGGTACCCAACTATACCAGTCATTTTTGCTGCAAAATTATGCGGATTAAAAATTATTATTCATGAACAAAATATGGTTTTAGGAAGGGCTAACAAACTACTTATTCGTTTAACTGATAAGCTCTCACTTGGCTTTAATGATACTGCCGGTATTCCAGATGGATATAAAGAAAAAATATATTTTTCAGGCAATCCTATTCGTTCAGATATTTTAAAATATAAGAGTACTTACAGAATTTTCGAAAAAAAAAATAAGTTTAAATTAGTTATCTTTGGAGGTAGCCAAGGGGCTTCATTTTTTTCTAATACAATCCCGCTTTCTTTAAGTATGTTGTCTGGTAATAAAAAATCAAACCTTGATATTTATCACCAAGTAAGACCTGAGGAGGTTCAGGATATAGAAAATTTTTATGGCTCAGAAAATATTAAAGCAAAAGTCAGTTATTTTTTTGATGATTTACCTGAATTATTAAACTCCTCTCATTTGATAATATCTAGATCAGGGGCTTCTACAGTAAGTGAAATTGCAGCCATTGGAAGGCCTGCTATCCTTATACCTTTGTCGCATTCAATTGATGGTGATCAAAAACTAAACGCCCTTAGATTAATGAAAACTGGTCAGGTTTTAGTCAGTGATGAAAGTCATGCTAATTCAGATTGGTTTTATAAAAAAATTAATAAATTTATGAACGATCCAAGTATACTAAAAGATATGAGCAAAAGAAATATTCCAAGTATCCATAAAGATGGTGCAAAAAATATTATGAATCTTATCAAAAATTTTGAATAGCAAGGCGTTTAAGGGATATGAAAAATATAAAAAATATTCACTTGGTTGGCATCGGCGGTATCGGTATGAGCGGAATAGCTGAGATTATGAATAATCTTGGCTACTGTATTACTGGTTCTGATCAAAGAAATAATCTCAATGTAGAGCGTTTAAGAAAAAACGGAATAAAGGTTTTCTTAGGTCATAAGGAATCAAATATTTTTAATTCATCTTTAGTTGTTTATTCCTCGGCAATCGGTTTTGATAACTGTGAGCTTAAAGCTGCTAGAGAGCAGAAAATTCCAATAATAGGTCGGTCGGAAATGTTAAGAGAGCTTATGAGGATGAAAAAGACAATAACTGTTTCTGGCAGTCATGGTAAAACAACAACAGTTTCAATTATCGCTGAGATTTTTGACTATGCAAAACACGATCCAACTGTAATTAATGGAGGTATTATAAACTCCTATGGGTCAAATACTAAANTAGGTTTTAGCGATTTAATGCTTGTTGAAACAGATGAATCTGACGGTAGCTTTTCTTTTTTACCATCTTTTGCCGGAGTTATAACATCTATTGATAATGAACATATTGATTACTATGGTAGTAAAAAAAAATTACTCAACGCTTTTCTTTCTTATTGTAAAAATATTTCACCTTTTGGTTTCTTGGCTATTTCAGAAAAAGATAAAAATATTAGTAAGCTCATAAAAAATCTAGAATCATTAAATATTATTAAATATGGATTTAAAAAAAGTTGTGATGTCAGAGGAAAAATTCTTCGTGAAGATAAGAATGGTGTTTTGTTTAATGTTTTAATAAATGAAGGCAGTATTGAGGAAGAGAGAATTGAGAATATTTTTTTTCCAATGCGTGGAGAGCATAATATAGAAAATGCGTTGGCGGCAATAACAATCGCTTATAATTTTAATATTAAAAAGGAAATAATTAAAAAGGGACTTGAATCTTTTAAAGGTGTAGGTCGAAGACTTAGTAAGATTTATGAAAATAATAATATAACTTTTTATGATGATTATGCTCATCACCCCACAGAAATTAAAGAAACAATAAAAGCTTTAAAATCAAAACCTGGAAGGTTGATTTCCGTTGTTCAACCTCATCGCTATTCAAGACTAAGGGATACCTATAAACAGTTTTCAAAATGTTTCTTTAATAGCGATATTGTTTTTATTCTTCCGATTTACCAGGCTGGTGAAAGTAAAATAGATGGTATCAGTTCAGAACTATTGGTTCGCGATATAACTAATAGTGGTCACCCTAAGGCTTTCTACTCAAATAATTTTTCTGAATTTAAAAATGAAATTTTAAAAATTCTTCAGCCAAATGATACTTTAGTTTTTATGGGTGCTGGCTCTATTTCCTCTTGGTGTAATTTATTTGCTAAGGAAATGATTCTTATGGATCAAAATAATGAATAAAAATTTTTTAGACATATTAGATCGACCCGAAGTTTTCACTGATTTAAAAGGAAAAAGTTTTTGTAATAAATCTATTGGCAATATGTCTTGGTTAAAGGCAGGAGGTTCTGCTGAGTTTTTATATATACCTTCTGACGAAGATGACCTCTCGTTAATCCTTGGATCGCTTAACCATGATGTTAAGTTAAATATTTTTGGAAAATTATCCAATACATTGGTTCGTGATGGAGGTCTGCCTGGCTTATCTGTTATAATACCATCAAATTTTGAGGGTATTGAGGTCTTAAGTGATACTCAAATAAAGGTTGGAGCTGGCTTATCCGATAAAGTCCTTGCTGAAAAGTGTCTTGAGTTAGGAATTGGTGGATTAGAATTTTTGATAGGAATACCTGGAAGTATAGGGGGAGGTATTTTTATGAATGCTGGATGTTTTGGGTCTGAATTTAGTGACATTATTGTAGATGTTAATTTTTTAACAAAAAATGGAAAAAAAATTAATAAAAAGAGTAATGAAATTAATTTATCATATAGAAATTCTAATATATCTGAAGATCTAATTATTACATCCTCTGTGGTACAAGGTTTTTTAAAAAAGGAATTTAAGATTAAAAATTTAATGGATGAAATTGTATTAAAAAGAAATACATCCCAGCCACAAGGCTACGCAACAGGTGGAAGTACTTTTAAAAATCATAATAATTTTAAAGCTTGGGAGTTAATTGTTAAGTCTGGAATGTCCAATGCTTCTTTTGGCGAAGCAATGGTTTCAGATATTCATAGTAATTTTTTAATAAATAAAGGTAGCGCATCGGCAGGTGACTTCGAGGTTCTGGGTAATATGATTATTGATAAAGTAAAATTTGAATTTGATATTTTACTAGAATGGGAAATTAATATTGTTGGTGAATATGAATAATTCATTATTAAATAAACATATTGCTGTCTTAATGGGGGGAAACTCTTCTGAGAGAGAGGTTAGTCTGGCCTCAGGAAAAAATGTATTGAATGCCTTAGTTGATTCTGGATTCAAGGTAACAGGTATAGATTGTACTGGAGATTTTGTTTCTCATCTTAGGGTTGTTAATCCTGATATCTGCTTTAATGCATTGCATGGTCAAGGAGGAGAGGATGGAGTAATTCAAAGCCTTCTTGAGCAAGAGAAAATTCCCTATACACACTCCGGAGTAAAATCATCTATTTTAGCTATGAATAAACTATATTCAAAAAATTTATTCATCAAGAATAATATTAATACACCAGGGTATCAGATAATTAAAATTAATAAATTATTAGAGATAGAGGGCAATCTTCCATTTGTTATCAAACCAATAAATGAGGGCTCAAGCAAAGGTGTTTATGCTATTTTAAGTGAATCAGATAAGAGTAATCTTATAAATATCCAAGATTCTTGGATTTATGGGGATGAAGTTTTGATTGAAGATTATATTAAGGGTAAAGAAATTACATGCTCTGTATATGAAGGTGAGGCAACCGAAGTTATGGAAGTTGTAACTAAGAATAGTTTTTATGATTATGAGGCAAAATATACTAATGGCGGATCTCAACATATTGTTCCTGCTGAAATACCATCTCCAATATATAAATTAGCCCAAAAAATTTCACAAAAAGCACATAAAATTTTTGGGTGCAAAGGTGTGACTAGGTCAGATTTTAGATTCAATCAAGATTTAGGATCTGAGGGTTTGTTTATATTAGAAATTAATACTCAGCCAGGAATGACTCCGACATCCTTAGTTCCAGAGTTACTGGGTAAAAATGGAATAACATACTGCGATCTTGTTATTTCATTACTGGAGGACGCATCTTGCAATCGTTAAAAAGAAAAACATATTTTTTTATCTCCAGTGTTATTATTCTGTTCTTATTTTTTGCCGTTATATTCTTTTATAATAATGGCAGCATAAAAAATACCATCATTAAGAATACAGAATCTTTTTTTGCGATAACTAGCATTGAAACAATAGGTAGGGAAAGATCTTCAAAAAGTGATATTTCTAAAATTTTAAAACAGTACCAAAAAAAATCACTTTTGAGTCTAGATCTTAATTATATTCAATCTGAACTTGAGAAAGTTACGTGGATTAAAAGTGTAATTATTAGAAGAATTTTACCTAATAAATTAAGCTTAACCATAGAAGAGTTTTCTCCTCAAGCAATATGGGTTAGGGGAAAAGATAGGTTTGTTTTAGATAAAGATGGAAATGCAATTGAAAGAATATCAAATGATCAATTTCAGAATTATTTTACCATTAAGGGAACTCAAGCAGACCTTAATTTAATGAAACTTCTTGAAGACCTTGAGAATTTTCCAGAAATTTATAATCAAATTGATTATGCAAATTTTATCGGAAGAAGAAGATGGGATTTACACTACCAAGGCGGTGTTAGAATAATGCTACCTCAAGATAATGTAATTGATTCACTGTCTATCCTAGAAACATATATAAAAGAAAATAGACTTATTGAAAAAGGTCATAAAAAAATAGACTTAAGAGTTAGTGGGAAAATAACAACTGATAGAGTTAATTCCAATGATTAACTTTAAGGAGATCTTTTAATCAATGGCTGAAAATAATATTAGTCAACATGATCTGTTTTCTTACAGGGAAAATAGTTACCAATCAGATGATATAATTACGTCGATTGATATTGGGTCTGACAAAATTATTTGTTTTATTGCTAAAGTTGATAAAATTTTAGATAAAGAAAAGCCTCGAGTAGTTGGATATGGTTATTCTCAATCAAAGGGTATGAGAAATGGCGCTATCACTAATATTTTAGAACTAGAAAAATCTATTAGAAGAGCTGTTGCTGAGGCAGAAAATTTAGCTGGAGTGGAGGTTAAAAATGTCTCAGTAAATATCTCTGGAAACTATATTAAGACTGAAAGAACATTTGGTGAATTAATTATTGATGGAGATATAATTAATCAGCAACATGTTGTGGAAGTGATTGATATAGCTAAAAAGAAATTTACTCCTAATAATAAAAAAATTCTTCATGTCATTCCGTCTAATTTTATAGTTGATAATATTAAAAATATTTCAAATCCAAACGGAATAAGCGCTAATAAGCTTGCTGTGAAATTACTCTTTATTTATGGAAAACCAACCCACATAAATAATCTTGAAACTATTATTAATAATAGTCATCTGAAGGTTATTAATTTTACAGCTAAACCCTATGTTTCAGGTTTATCAACCCTAACCAATGAAGAGAGGGAATCGGGAGCAGTATGTATTGACATAGGGTCCGGGAGTACTTCAATTTCTATTTTTGTTGA
>JGI24540J26637_10000014_pt1 | contig 55725 bp, 54 predicted proteins | sample NorSeaMetagenome_FD_26637 | JGI IMG/M metagenome (IMG submission 26637)
GCAAAGAAAAAAATAGAAGAAATATCAAATAAAGATGGACTTAGCGGAATCCCCTCTGGTTTTTCAGAACTTGATAAATTGACCTCAGGATGGCAGCCAAGTGATTTAGTTATTATTGCGGCTCGTCCTGGTATGGGTAAAACAGCCCTAACTTTATCTATGGCTAGAAACATAGCTGTAGCTAAAAATATCCCAATTGCTTTTTTCTCATTAGAAATGTCTTCTATACAGTTAATCACAAGACTTATTTCATCTGAGACTGGATTGTCATCAGAAAAATTAAGAACAGGTAATTTAGAAAAATTTGAATGGGAGCAATTAAATGTTAAAGTTTCTGCTCTTGAAAATGCTCCTTTATTTATTGATGACACTCCGTCCTTATCCATATTTGACTTAAGGGCTAAAGCAAGAAGGTTATCTTCTCAACATGGNATTAAACTTATTGTTATNGATTACCTTCAATTAATGACTGCTGGTGGATCAAATAAAAATGGTAATCGTGAACAAGAAATATCTACTATTTCTAGAAATTTAAAAGCATTAGCTAAAGAGTTAGACGTACCAGTTATTGCTTTATCTCAGTTGTCTAGAGCAGTAGAAACAAGAGGAGGAAGTAAAAGACCAATACTTTCAGATTTAAGAGAATCTGGNGCTATTGAACAAGATGCAGATATAGTTTCTTTTATTTATAGGCCAGAATATTATAAAATTGACGAATGGGATGATGAGGAGCGAACTCCATCAGCAGGTCAAGCTGAATTTATTGTAGCAAAACATAGGAATGGAGGTTTGAATAATATTAAACTTAAGTTTGTTTCTAATTTAGGGAAATTTGAAAATTTAGATAACTTTGAAACTCCGTTCGAATATCAATCTAAAATCAACAAGGATAGTCTTAAAGTGAACCCAGATCAAGCTTTTGAAAGTGGCGGGTATAGAGACGATAATGAAGATATGCCTTTTTAAAAAAACCTATTTAACTTTATTTACAATTTCTGTAAATGCTTCAGGATTATTCATTGCTAAATCAGCAAGAACCTTTCTATTTATATCAATACTGTTAGCTTTCAATTTACCCATTAATTCAGAATAAGATAAACCATGTAATCTTGCTCCTGCATTAATTCTAGTAATCCAAAGTGCTCTAAATGTTCTTTTTTTGTTTTTTCTATCTCTGTACGCGTAGCTTAAACCTTTTTCGACAGCATTTTTAGCTACTGTCCATACATTTTTTCTTCTTCCGAAATAACCTTTTGCTTGTTTAAGAATTTTTTTCCTTCTTTTTCTAGAAGCTACTGAATTTACTGATCTTGGCATTTTATTAATTTTTTGGATTAGGTGTCATATTATGAACTTTAAACCTTTTTCCTGGTTAAACTTTGTTTTTATAAAACCGTTTTATTTCAAACGTAATTGTTGTTTAATATTATTACTATCACTGTCACTAACTAATCCAGAATGAGTAAGTTTTAACTTTCTTTTTTTAGATTTTTTAGTTAATATGTGGCTTTTAAAAGCGTGTTTTCTTTTAATTTTACCAGTTCCAGTGACTTTAAATCTTTTCTTAGCACTAGATTTTGTTTTCATTTTAGGCATAACTTCTTTATTATTTATTTCTTTGGGGCAACAAACATAATCATTTTTTTTCCTTCCATAGTAGGTAAGGACTCAACTTTTCCGTATTCCTCTAATTCTTGAGCAAGTTTTAATAATAATATTTGTCCTTGTTCTTTAAAAATTATAGATCTTCCCTTAAAAAAGACATATGCTTTTAATTTAGCTCCTTCTTTTAAAAATTTAATTCCATGTTTCTTTTTAAACTGATAATCATGCTCATCAGTTTGAGGACCAAACCTTATTTCCTTTACTATTACTTTAGTAGACTTTGCTTTTATTACTTTATCTCTTTTTTTCTGTTCGTATAAGAATTTTTTGTAATCCAGTATTTTACAAACAGGCGGTGAAGCTTTTGGAGATATTTCTACTAGGTCTAATTCCAGCTCATCAGCAAGTTCGATTCCTTTTTCAAGTGGGTATACACCAACTTCTACATTGTTTCCAACGAGTCTAATTTCTTTAGCTCTAATAAACCCATTAATCTTATGTGGATTCTCTTTAATTATTCTAGCAGGTCTCCTGCTTCTTTTTCTTCTAATTGCTATAGCTGTAAGTTTAAATTATTAAAATTCTTTTACCATTTCTGATGATTTATTTTTTATAAATTTTATAAAATCATCAATATTCATTTTTCCTATATCATTTCCCCCGTGTGCTCTAACAGGGAATGTTTTTTCATTAATTTCTTCATCTCCAATAATTAACATAAAAGGAACTTTATTAAGTTCTGATTCACGTATTTTTTTCCCTACTGTTTCACTTCTGTCATCTACAGTGGCGCGAATTTCGTCATTTTCTAGTAATTTTAAAACTTTTTCACTATATATTTTATGTTTTTCTCCTACAGGGATAATTGAGACTTGATTTGATGTTAGCCATAAAGGAAAATTCCCAGCTGTATGTTCTATTAATATTGCAATAAACCTTTCCATACTTCCAAAAGGAGCTCTATGAATCATAACAGGTCTTTGTGATTTATTATTTTTATCGATATAGCTTAATTCAAATCTTTCTGGAAGATTATAATCTACTTGTATGGTTCCTAGTTGCCATTCTCTTCCAATTGCATCTTTGACCATAAAATCTAATTTTGGACCATAAAACGCAGCTTCTCCATATTCAATTTTATAGTTTAAGCCCTTTTCTTTGGTTGCGTTTACAATAGCGTTTTCAGCTTCTTTCCAATTTTCATCGGATCCAATATATTTGCTTTTATCTTCAGGATCTCTTAGAGAAACTTGAGTAGTAAAGTTTTCGAATCCAAGTGATTTAAACACATAAAGGACAAGATCAATCACATTTTTAAATTCAGAATTTAATTGATCTTGTGTGCAAAAAATATGTGCATCATCTTGAGTAAAACCTCTAACTCTTGTTAAACCATGAAGTTCACCACTTTGTTCGTAACGATATACAGTTCCAAATTCAGCATATCTCACTGGTAGTTCTTTGTAACTCCACTGTTTTGCATTATACATTTCGCAATGGTGAGGACAATTCATTGGTTTTAATAAAAATTCTTCTCCATCTGCTGGTGTTGTAATAGGCTGAAAACTGCTTTCTCCATATTTTTGATAATGACCTGAAGTCATGTATAGTTCTTTATTGCCAATATGTGGTGAAATAACTTGTTTGTATCCAGCTTTTTTCTGTGCTTTTTTCAAAAAATTTTCCAGTCTTTCCCTTAATTCAGTTCCTTTGGGTAGCCATAATGGAAGACCCTGTCCTACTTTATTTGAAAATGTGAATAATTCTAGTTCTTTTCCAAGTTTTCTATGGTCTCTTTTTTTTGCTTCTTCTAAAAGTTCTAAATATTCTGTAAGCTCCTTTTGTTTTGGAAAAGAAATCCCGTAAACTCTAGTAAGTTGTTTATTGTTTTGATTAGCTCTCCAATAAGCACCTGCAACACTCATTAATTTTACTGCTTTAATATATCCTGTGTGAGGAATGTGTCCCCCTTTACATAAATCAGTAAAATCATCATGATCACAAAATGTTATCTCTCCATCGTCTAAATTTGTTATTAATTCTACTTTGTATTCATTGCCAATACTGGAGTAGTATTCTAAAGCAGATTTTTTTGAAATTGATCTTAATTTAAATTGATGCTTATCTCTTGCAATTTCAATCATTCTCATTTCAATCTTATGAAAATCTTTTTCAGACATTGTATGTTTACCAAAATCAACATCATAATAGAATCCGTTTGAAATAGCAGGACCTATAGTTAGTTTAATGTCGTTATAAAATTCTTTTAAAGCTTGTGCAAGTAAATGAGCTGAAGAATGCCAAAATGCTTTTTTGCCTTCGGAATCATTCCAAGTATAAAAAGTTAAATCCCCATCACTTGATAATTTAGTAACTGTTTCAATTATTTCTCCATTGAATTTTGCAGAAATTATACTTCTAGCTAATCCTTCGCTAATTGAAGACGCTANTTGAAAAGGAGTTGAACCAATTTCATACGATCTTGAAGCTCCATCGGGAAATTTAATTTGAATCATTTATAAAAATATTATTGCAAAGATAATATCATTGAATTACTTAACAACTTAACTGTCTTTTTTTTTAAATATTGAATCTACAATATTTTTCAAACCTCTGATACCTTGAACAACAGCAATTACACATACAATTATACTAATTGTAAAAACAATTGAAAACCAAGGATGGTCTTCGTTTTTTAGAGATTGAAACATCAGNGTAGGACCNAGGAACATAAAGAAGAAAGATATTATGATATACTTAAAACCTTTACTAAATAAATTATTTTTCATTATGAATTACTATTAATTGCTTTTCTAACACTTTTATGAACATTTAAGAGCTCTATTGCCTTTTTCTCATCTATATTTAAGGCATTCATAACAATTTTTTTTGCTCTATTAACTAATTTGACATTTGAAAGCTGCATGTCTATCATTTTATTACCTTTTATTTTACCAATCTTAATCATTGATATTGTTGAAATCATATTTAAAACCAGTTTTTGAGCAGTTCCTGCTTTCATTCTTGAACTTCCTGTTATTACTTCAGGGCCAACATTTACTGAAATAGGGAAATCACTTATATTAAATAAAGGACTCCCTGGATTACAAGTGATACAACCTGTCGGTATTTTCCGTTTGAAGCATTCATTTAAAGCACCTATAACGTATGGAGTTGTTCCAGATGCCGCAATTCCAATCACAAAGTCATTTTTATTGATTTTATGATTATTTAAATCTTCCCATCCTTTATTAATATTATCTTCGGCATTTTCGATGCTTTTACGTATGGCTTTATCTCCACCTGCTATAATACCATTGACAAGATTCGAATCCACTCCAAATGTTGGTGGGCATTCTGATGCATCAACTACTCCTAGCCTTCCACTTGTACCTGACCCTATGTAAAAAAGTCTTCCTCCATTATTAATTTGTTCAATTACCTTTAAAATTAATTTATTAATGTTGTTTAATTCTTTTTGAACACTAAAAGCAACAGATTGGTCTTCTTTGTTAATTATTTTTAATAATTCTAATGAAGATTTTAATTCTAAATCATCATAACTTGAATTTGATTCTGTTATTTTTTCAAAACTCATAAATTATTTTTAATCAAAAAACCCATCAGGGGCATCTTCTTTTGATAATCTAAAGTAATCAAATTCAGAAACTCTGTAGTAACCTAAAGGAAATTTCTCAGGATTTGATTGATTTATAATATTTCCTTTTATAATTGAACTCGCCGATGAGAAGGGTCTTCCGTTTTGTGCTCCAGCTTGAGCGGTTAAAATATTAAGATAATTAAACCCCTCTTCTGTTAATCCTGTCATTTCAACATAAACAAACTCATCATTATTAAAATATTCAGTTTTATCAATAAAAAAAGAAAAAGTGAATTGATTTCCATTAGTATAAAGGTCTCTGGACACTAAATAATCGTAGGAATCCCCTTTTCCTTTTGGTCCAAATTTCCAAAGATTAAAATCACCAATTTCTTTTGGATCAGTAAATGTTATTAGTAATTCTACTTCATCTTTATTGAGTGATTTTCTATCTCCAAAAATCACGGATTCAATTCCTGATATTTTTATTAGTTTTTCAGATGAATAATAATTCTGCTCATCGTAAATAACAAAGAACTCATAAACTTCTTCATAATTTATATAATCAATTGTATTTGTATAATATTTTTTTTCCGAGTTGTATTTTAAGTTAATATTTCCATTTTTGGTTTTAATGTAAACCTCAGCTTCTTCAATTTCTGTATTGTTGTCACTAAAATATGGAGCTGTTTTACTCACTATTACTTTTGCAGTGGCAAAATCTTCATTAATATTTTTAAAAATTGAAGCGTCTAAAACTATTCTTTCATCAGAATAATTTGTATTAATATCCACAACTTTTTCACAGCTATAGAAAAATATAATTATTATATAAAAAAAATTTTTTTTCATTTAAAATTTAAAATTATAAGATATACTTGGAACAATTCCAAAAATAGATAATTGAATTGCTTCATTTTTCAAAGTTTTTTGATTTTGTTGAAAAGTTATAGAATTTGCATTGTCTCGGTTGTAAATATTATAAAATCCAAAAACCCATTCACTTTTGAAATCTCTTTTTTTATTTTTATTAGGAATTAGAGTTAGAGAGATATCAAGTCTATGGTAGTTGGGAAGTCTATTTGAATTACGTTCCCCATAATTTGGTATCGTTAAATTCATATATGTGTATTGCCCTACAGGATAATTTGTTGGTTGTCCTGTTTGAAATATAAAATTAGTATTAAAAGTTAATTTTTTATTCAATTTATAATTGGATACAAAACTAAAGTCATGAGTTTTGTCATATGGTGTATTGTACCAATTTCCCATATTGATTCCAGTTTCATTGATGTTACGTCCTGTAGTTTTTTGTTCTGATTTTGAAAGGGTATAAGCAATCCAGTAATTATGTCTGCCTTTATTTTTTTTAAATAAAAATTCCATTCCATATGCTCTTGCTTTTCCCGCTAATAATATTCTTTCTACAGCTGCATTAGCAACTAAATCAGCACCTGGGATATAATCTAGTCTATTTTTAATTTTTTTATAAAAAACTTCAGTTTCTAATTTATTCCCATTTTTTAATTTAGAGTGATAACCAAAAGCCAATTGATCTAATTGCTGTGGTTTTAAGTAAGGTCCACTCGGAGCCCAAATATCTAGTGGAGCAGGAGCATTGGTGTTAGATATTAGATGAATGTATTGATTTAATCTGTTGTAGCTTACTTTAATAGCTTGATTTTTAAAATTATAAGAAAAATTAAATCTTGGCTCAAAATTATAAAAGGATTTAATGGTTTTTGAATTATCGGGATTTAAGTATTCTCCAATTATTTCAGCCTCTTTATAAATACCAAGATCTTGATCAAAAGTTACAGGGTTGTCGTTTATATATCTGTTCAGGCCATCTTGTTTGAATCTTAAAAATTGATTTAATCTAAAACCGTATCTAAGAGATATTTTTGGCGAGGCTTTATGAACTACATCAAAATAAGCCGCATTTTCTAAAGCAAACTTTCTTTCAAGTATTGTAAAATTAATACCTGACTGGTTAATTGGACTAATTTCACCAGGATTAAATTCATAGTAAATAGAGTTTAATCCATAGTTGAATTGTATTTTATTAGAATAATAATTTTTTAAATCAAACTTGATGTTCAAGTTTTTAATACCTGAATTCCAATCAAAACCTACGAAGTTTAGTGTCAACCCATAGTAGTAATCGCTAAAAATCAAAGAAGTATTAGAAAAGGTTTTTTCATTGATTAAGTGATTCCATCTTAGGTTGAATGTTGAGTTTCCATAGGTATTAGAAAACGTGTCGCTAAGTTTAAATTTGTCTCTACCAAAATATCCAGAGAAATACAAGGTGTTGTTTTTATCTATTTTATAGTTTGATTTGGTATTAATATCATAAAAATAAGCTACGTTTTCAATATCAGTAAATTTCAAGAAAAGGTGGGCGTAAGATCCTCTTGTTGCAATCAGATACGAACCTTTATTCTTTTTTATTGGACCTTCGCCCAGTAATCTACTTGATATTATTCCAATTCCTCCGCTTAACTTATGTTTTTTACTATTCCCGTCTTTTTGATATACATCTAAAACGGAAGAAAGCCTTCCTCCGTAAGATGAAGGTATGCCACCTTTAAAAAGTTTAACTTCTTTTATTGCATCAGAATTAAAAATTGAAAATAAACCAAACAAGTGAGATGAACTGTATATTATGGCTTCATCAAACAAAATTAGATTTTGATCTGCAGCACCACCTCTTACATTGAATCCACCNGTTCCTTCACCTGCATTTGACACACCTGGAAGTAATTGAATAGTTTTTAAAACATCAGATTCACCAAATAGTACAGGAGTTTGTTTAATTGTTTGATTTGATAAGATATTCAAACTCATTACAGGTTTTGTTATATCAATCTCTTCAACATCTTTTATGACAACAACTTCTTCTAAATTTTCGATATTTTGAGATAAGAAAAATGTAGTATTGACGTTTTTTATTAAATCTATTTCAGTTGAGATATTTTTATATCCAATAGAACTTATTTGAATTTCATAATTTTTTTCAGGAAGTGTTATTGAGAAAAATCCATAAGTATTTGTAATTGTTCCGGAGTTAATGCTTGGAATAATTATGTTAGCACCAATTATAGATTCATTACTATTTTCATCTAAGACATATCCGCTTAATGTAAATTTATCTTGTGAATAAATTAAGTTTATCGATAAATAGAGAAGTATAAATAAAAACTTTTTAAGCATTAAAATTTTAATTAAATAGATTTATTTAATTCAATTAGATCAAGAAATATGCCAATAAATTTAGTTTTTATATTTAGAATCTAATCCTTTTTTAATAGAGTCTAAAAATTCTTGGGTGTTTAAATAATGTGTTCTATTTAAATCTTTGCCATGAATTAGTACAGCTAAGTCTTTTGTCATTTGACCATTTTCAACAGTTTGAATACAAACAGTTTCAAGTGTTTTACAAAAATCGATAAGTTCTGAGTTATTATCAAGTTTTCCTCTGTGAGAAAGACCTCTGGTCCATGCAAATATTGAAGCTATGGGGTTAGTAGAAGTTTCATTCCCTTTTTGGTGTTCTCTATANTGTCTAGTTACTGTTCCGTGTGCAGCTTCTGCTTCCATTGTTTTACCATCAGGAGTAACAAGAGTTGATGTCATTAAGCCTAATGATCCAAATCCTTGGGCTACTGTATCCGATTGAACATCACCATCATAGTTTTTACATGCCCATACAAATCCACCACTCCATTTCATTGCAGCTGCAACCATATCATCAATTAACCTGTGTTCATACGTTATTCCAGCAGCTTCAAATTTATTTTCAAATTCGTTAGTAAAAACTTCTTGAAAAACATCTTTAAAACGTCCGTCATATGCTTTTAAAATAGTGTTTTTTGTAGATAAGTATAATGGCCATTTTTTTGTAAGAGCCTGATTCATACAAGATCGAGCGAATCCATAAATTGAAGAATCAATATTGTACATACTCATTGCTACTCCGTTTTCTTGAAAATTATACACTTCCCAAGTTTTAGGTTTGTCTCCATTTTCAGGTGTGAAGGTCATTGTTAATTTTCCTTTACCATGAGTCACTATATCTGTTGCTTTGTATTGATCACCAAAAGCATGTCTACCAATACAGATTGGTTTAGTCCAACCTTGAACGTATCTAGGCACGTTTTTCATTATTATAGGTTCTCTAAAAACCGTTCCTCCAACAATGTTTCTTATTGTTCCATTAGGAGATCTCCACATTTTTTTCAGAGTGTATTCTACAACTCTTTCTTCATCTGGAGTTATTGTCGCACACTTTATACCAACATTATATTTTTTTATAGCTTCAGCTGAATCGATAGTGACTTGATCATCTGTAAAATCTCTATGTTTTACACTTAAATCAAAATACTTAATATCAATTTCAAGGTAAGGTAGAATTAATTTAGTTTTTATAAAATCCCAAATAATTCTAGTCATTTCATCTCCATCCAACTCAACAACTGGATTTTTTACTATAATTTTTTTCATGAAGTTTAGGGAAATAAATTATCTCTTAATTTCTTTTATTCTCGCTTTTTTACCTCTTAATTCTCTGAAGTAATAAATTCTTGATCTTCTAACTCTTCCTCTTTTGTTAACTTCTATTTTTTGGATGGCAGGTAAATTAATTGGGAATATTCTTTCAATTCCAATTGTACCAGACATTTTTCTTATTGTAAAAGTTTTAGTAAGACCAGTTCCTTTGATTTGAATCACAATACCTTTAAAAAACTGAGTACGGACTTTATCTCCTTCTCTAATTTCATAATAAACTGTTATTGTATCTCCGGATTTGAATGTTGGGATTTCTTTTTTGGTTACAAATTCATCTTGTACGAATTTTATTAAAGATTCCATTTTGATAAGATTTTAAATTTATTTAGTACAACATTCACGATTATCGTCAGTGGTTATAATAAATCGAATGCGAAATTACATTTTTTTTTTATTTTTAGAAAGAATTCAGTTAAAAATATCTGGTCTTAGTTTTTTTGTTCTTTCTAAAGCTTTTTCCTCCCTCCAAAGCTCAATCTTTGCTTTATTTCCAGAGAGAAGAATTTCAGGAACTTCTAAATCGTCAAACGAAGATGGTCTAGTGTATACAGGAGGTGCTAATAAATCGTCCTGAAATGAATCGGTTAATGCAGAAGTTTCATCTCCAAGTACACCTGGAATTAATCTTATTATTGAATCGCATAGTACTGCCGCTGGTAGTTCACCACCTGAGAGAACATAATCACCAATAGAAATTTCCATAGTTATTAAACTGTCTCTAACTCTTTGATCCACACCTTTATAATGCCCACATAAAATAATAAAATTACCCTTCAATGATAATCTGTTAGATATTTTTTGACTTAACATTTCTCCATCAGGTGTCATGTAAATCACTTCATCGTATGTTCTTTCTTTTTTTAATAAATCAATACATTTTTTTATGGGTTCAATCATCATAACCATCCCAGCTCCACCACCAAATTGATAATCATCAACTTGTCTTCTTTTACTTGAAGCATAATTCTTTAGATCATGAAAGTTAATTTCAATTAATTTTTTATCAATTGCTCTTTTTAATATTGAAGCATTAAAAGGACTTTCAATTAGTTCAGGAAGAACACTTATTATATCAATTCTCATCATTATTCAAAAATAAGCCTTTCTTTTTCACCGTTAGGNGTTACAAANATCATTTGATTTATTTTTATTGATGAATTGAAATTTAAAAGATCTTCAGTTTTTTTGATTTGCGTATTATTAATTTCTGTTAATGCATAACCTGGTTTCACACCCATTCTATAAAGAGAACTGTTTCTTAAGTTAGAAACCTTTAAACCATGAGTAATCTCATAAGTCTTTAATTCATCATTAGTCATGTTTTTTAATTGCATTCCTAAAAAATTTACATTGTTATTTTTTTCTAAAGTCACATTCAATTTAATGTTTTTATAATCTCTAATAATTCCTACAGAAATTTTATCACCAGGTCTTTTAGTACTTAAATAACCTGATAAGTCAGAGAATTTTTCAATTTTCATATTATCCAAGCTAATAATTACATCACCTTTTTTTATACCAGCTCTGGCAGCTCCCATTTCTAATTCAATATCATTTACATAAAAACCCTCCGTTAGATCGATATTCAGTTCATTAGCAGATTTTGAGTTTAATCCAAATCCAGTTACACCAAGTAGTCCTTTTTGTACATTTCCAAACTCAATTATATCTTCAAAAATTTTTCTAGCAACATTGCTGGGTACTGCAAATGAATATCCTACAAATCCGCCCGTTCCACTTGTTATAGCTGTATTGATCCCTATTAAATCTCCATTTGTATTAACTAATGCTCCACCACTATTTCCTGAGTTGACAGCAGCATCAGTTTGAATAAATGATTGATTTTTGGAATCAAAATCATTTAAATCTCTTGATTTTGCACTTATTATTCCTGCCGTCACTGTTGAAGTTAAATTAAAAGGATTGCCCACAGCCAGTACCCACTCACCAATTTTGGTTTGATCAGAATCCGCAAACCTTATGTAAGGAAAAGATTCTTCTCCAACAATTTTTAATACAGCAATATCTGAAACTTCGTCGCTACCAAGTAGTTCAGCAGTATATGTCTTATTGTCATTCGTTGTGATTTCTATCGTACTAGCATTTTCAATTACATGATTATTTGTAATTATATATCCATCTTCTGAAATTATAACTCCTGAACCCATTCCAACTCTAGTTTTATCTCCCTGATCATTAAAATAATCCCATAAAGATGAGTTTCCTCTGGAAACACTAGTGTTTTTCACATGAACTACAGAATGTATTGTTTTTTCTGCAGCAGATACAAAATCACTAGATGGTAATATGTTATTGCTTGATGATGGATTAAATGAGATGTTAACACTGTTGTCCTTTTCCTCAATTATATTATTATTTGAATGATCATAGTAAAGGTTGTGAATGGATAATGCTAAAAATCCACCAATTAGTGAAACAAAAAAAGTTAATATTAATTTTCTCATAATTATATTTTTATCAAAATTATATTTTTAAAATTTAGTAAAATATATTTTAACTACTTTTTAACACCTTATACTTTTTTATATATTCGTATTTTAATATTAGATGATAATCAAATTTCAAAAATATCAAGGTACAGGAAATGATTTTATAATTATTGATAACACTGATTTATCTTTTCCATCTGAAAACATTTCTTTAATTAAACAGCTGTGTGATCGTAAATTTGGAATTGGTTGTGATGGTTTGATATTGATAAATCCCTCAGATTCATCAGATTATTTAATGAATTATTATAATTCTGATGGTAATTTAGGTTCTATGTGNGGAAATGGAGCAAGATGCTCTGTTAAATTTGCTCAAAACATTAGTATAATTAAAAATAAAACTGTTTTTACTGCATTTGATGGTTTACATGACGCATTGATTTATGATGATCAAATAACTTTATCGATGAAACCTGTCAATGATATTATAAATTATGGAAATGATTTATTTCTTGATACAGGGTCTCCTCATTATGTTCAGTTAGTTAGTGATATTGAAAACATTGATGTTTTTAGTCAAGGTAGATTAATAAGAAATAACTCAATTTTTAAAAATAATGGAGTTAATGTAAATTTTGTTCAGGTTATTTCTAAATCTGAATTTTCTGTAAGAACTTATGAAAGGGGAGTGGAAAATGAAACACTTTCTTGTGGAACAGGAGTTACAGCTGTAGCATTAGCAATGTTTGAATTAAATAAAACTTCTTTAAATAAATTAAAAATAGCAACAAGGGGAGGGGATTTATCAGTAGAATTTAATAAATGCTCAAAAGGTTATGATAATATAAAACTTACAGGAAACGTAAAAATGGTTTATAGTGGTGAAATTCAAATTTAAATGATGGAAAATAAATCATTATATAAATTTATAATTTGGTTAGGAATTACATGTTTTTTGTATGTAGCTGTAATGTTTACTTACAACTATTATAATACTTATTATGCTGAAAACACAAGTTTTAATGAAGAGAAAATTTATTTACATATTTCAACGGGATCGGGCTTAGATAATTTAAAAAAACAAATCTCTCCTTTTTTAAATGATTCATCTACTTTTTTTGATGCAGCCTACAAAACTAAATATGTATTAAATATAAAAGCTGGTAAATATGAAATAAAGAAAGGTTTTTCAAATAAAGAAATTATAAATTCTTTGAAATTCAATAATATTCCAGTTAATGTAACATTTAACAATATTGAAAGGTTAGAAAACTTAGCTTCAAAAGTTTCTAATTATATAGAAGCTGATAGTTTGAGTTTAATTAATTCATTTAACAAAGAATTATTTTTAAAAACAAATAATTTGAACCCTGAATCTGTTTTTGCAATTTTCTTGCCTAATACTTATGAATTTTATTGGAACACAAGTGCAGATCAGTTTCGAGATAAAATGCTTAATCAATATAATTTGTTTTGGAACAGTTCTAGAAAAAAGAAAGCCGATTCACTAAACCTATCTCCTATACAAGTCTCGGTTTTAGCCTCAATAGTTCAAAGAGAAACACCAAAAGTAGATGAAAGACCTACTATTTCGGGTGTTTATTTCAATAGATTAAAAAAAAGAATGAAACTACAAGCTGATCCAACTGTTGTTTATACTATAAAGAAAGCGAAGGGTTTTGATAAAAAAATTAGAAGAGTTTTGTACAAAGATCTTAAAATAAAATCTCCATATAATACATATTTGAATAGAGGCTTACCCCCAGGTCCAATTTATATGTCGGATTTCTCTTCAATTGAATCTGTTTTGAACATGGAAAATAATGACTATTTATTTTTTGTAGCAGATGTTAAGAGGCCTGGATATCATATTTTTGCTAAAACTTACAGGCAGCATAATAAAAATAAACGTCAGTATACAAGTTGGCTTAGAAAAAACAACATAAGAAGATAAACACCTGATTAACAGATAATTAAATTTTTATGTATGTTTGCCGAATATTTAAAAATTGATTTTATCTTATTATAAAAACAATGCATAGTATTTTTAAAAACAATTTAGTGCTTTCAATTTTTTTCGTTTTCAGCACTTCATTTATCTCAACTAACACTACCAAAACATTTGACAGCTCGTACATTGATATCGAATATATGGTTTCAAATGAAACAACTATTGAAATCCCTAATTATGTTTTTCTAATCAACGATTTCAATGGTTTTAAAGAGTTACTTGCTTTCAAAGAGTCTACTGGAAGTTATAGCCGTCTTAATAAATTTGGTTTCATGGGTAAATATCAATTTAATTTGAATACTCTTAAAATGTATAAGATTAAAAATTCTAATAATTTTATAAATAATCCAGAGCTTCAAGAAAGAGTTTTTTTGATAAATGTTCAGAGAAATAAGTGGATATTACGAAAAGACATTAAATGGTTTGTAGGAACAATAATTAACGGAACTGAAATTACTGAATCTGGTATATTAGCTGCTGCTCATTTATCCGGACCCGGAAATGTAAAAAAATATCTAAGATCCAATGGGAAAGATGATAAAAATGATGCTTTTGGAACTTCAATCTCTAAATACATTAAATATTTTAAAAATTTCGACCTTTCGATGGTAGAGGCTGTGAGAAAGCCAAAAGTTTAATCACTCTGAATTAAAAAAATTGCTGGTCTTTTATTGATATTAATTTTAGTTGATTTCCAATCATCAACTCTTTTAGTTTTAATATATTCAGTTTTCAAAGTTAAATCACAAGCTATGCACAACTTTGTGTCTGGTTTTAAAATATTCATTAGAGTTGAGAGAAACTTGTTATTTCTATATGGTGTTTCCATAAAAATTTGAGTTGTAACTAACGATGTTTTTTCTAAAACTTTTATTTTCTTTTTTCTTTCATTATTTTTAATAGGAAGGTAACCATTGAACTTGAAATCTTGTCCGTTCATTCCAGAACCCATTAAAGCTAGCAATATAGAAGAGGGACCTACAAGAGGAATAACTGTAATTTCGTTTTGATGTGCTATTTTTACAATTTCAGAACCTGGGTCTGCTATACCAGGACATCCTGCATCAGATATTAAGGCAATATCATTTCCGTTTAAACACGGATTTAAAAAACTATTTATTTCACTTTCAACAGTGTGCTTATTTAAAATGAAAATATTTAATTCTGATTGTTTTTTATCCGGATAGATATCTTTTATAAAGGCTCTACCTGGTTTTTCATTTTCAAAAATGAAATGTTTGATATTTTTGATTAAAGTTCTATGAAATTCAGGAAACTCGTTTTGTTCAGACTTACCAAGCTTATTAGGAACAAGGTAAAGTTTTCCAAAGCTCATTATTTCCTATTGTTATACCGTAAATTTTTTAGACAAATCTTCTACGTATTTTCTGAACTGTTTGTCTGTAAAAGATAAATTGTCGACTGTTTTACATGCATGAAGGACAGTGGCATGATCTCTACGACCTATTTGAGACCCTATGCTTGCAAGTGATGCTTTTGTGAATTTTTTTGCAAAGAACATTGCTAATTGCCTTGCTTGAACTATATGTCTTTTTCTTGTTTTTGATTGTAGAGTTGAAACATCCATTTGAAAATATTCAGAAACTATTTTTTGAATATAATCTATAGAAACTTCTCTTTTGGTGTTTTTAACAAATTTTTCTACTACACTTTTTGCTAATTCAATAGTAATTTCTTTCTTGTTAAATGATGATTGTGCTATTAAAGAAATCACAGCACCTTCAAGTTCTCTTANGTTAACTTTTATGTTTTTAGCAACATAGTCAATTACCTCGTCAGAGATTTCTACTCCNTCTCTGTAAAGCTTATTTTTTAAGATAGAAACTCTAGTTTCATAGTCAGGTCTTTGAAGTTCAGCAGACAATCCCCATTTGAACCTAGATAGGAGCCTTTGTTCAATATCTTGCATATCAACTGGAGCTTTATCAGAGGTTAAAATAACTTGTTTGCCATTTTGATGCAAATGATTGAAGATGTGAAAAAATACATCCTGGGTTCCTGTTTTTCCAGAGAAAAACTGAACATCATCGATAATTAAAACGTCTATTATTTGATAGAAATGTATAAAGTCGTTTCTATTATTCTTTTTAACTGAGTCAATGTATTGTTGTGTAAACTTTTCAGCAGAAATGTATAGCACTGTTTTTTCTGGAAATTTTTCTTTTACATTAACACCAATAGCGTGTGCTAAATGTGTTTTTCCTAAACCAACTCCACCAAAAATTAAGAGAGGATTGAAAGATGTGCCTCCAGGCTTATTAGAAACTGCTAAACCAGCAGATCTTGCAAGTCTATTAGCATCACCCTCAAGGAANTTTTCAAAAGTATAATTAGGATTTAATTGTGATTCAATTTTAAGATTTTTAATTCCTGGAATTACAAATGGATTTCTTAGCTCAGTTTGAAGATTACTTATTGAAAGGTCAACTTTTTGAGATGGCAAATGAGTTTTATATTGACTAGGAATTTTTTCTGTAAATGGACTTAGATTGCCAAAAGTGTTTTCCATTTTGATAACATAAATCAATCTGGCATTTTCTCCAAGTTCTTTGTTTAATGCTAATTTTAATAATTTCACATAATGTTCCTCAAGCCATTCATAAAAGAATTTACTTGGAACTTGAACACTTAGCACGTTGTTTTCGAACTTTATTGGCTTGATTGGTTCAAACCATGTTTTATAAGCTTGAATCTGTATATTATCTTTTATAAATTTCAGACAGTTTGTCCAAACAGATTCAGCTGTAATCATTTTTATTTTTGGTTTTTGATGTTGTAAAGNCAATAAAGCTTGGTTAAACTTTATTGATAATTAACTAGTAACAAATATGTGCAAATTTTTATTAAAAAAAAATCATTTTGCTATTGAATATTAAATATTTTTTGCTCATATTATAAGATGTCTAAATTAACTTTTTAATTTATATTTTTTGGAAGATAAAACTGAGATTTGTGTTAGATATAGTGAAACTGATCAAATGTCCTTTGTATACCATGGAAATTATGTTAAATACTTTGAGATCGGAAGAATTGCTTGGTTAAAAAAAATAGGAATTTCTTACAAACAAATGGAAGATGATGGTATTATGCTTCCGGTTGTTGATGTGAAAATTAATTTTAGAAAGTCTGCATCATTTGATGACAAATTAATTTTAACAACAAAATTAATACGATTACCCTCTTACATGATTGAATTTGAATATGAAATTATTAGAAATGATGATTTGATTACAAGAGGATATACAAAATTAATTTTTTTAAATTCTAAAACGAAAAAGCCTATCANATGTCCTAATTTTNTTTTGAATAAAATTATTTTGGATAAAGAACTCTAAGTTCATCTTTTCCAATTTTATATTTTGATTTTTCTACTCCGTTTATCTTTGGACTAAGCACTCCATCATTTAGTTTTAACTCGTTCTTAAATATTCTTGCCTCGTCCCAAATATTATTTTTAATAAATATTTCTAAAGTTTTTTTACCGCCCTCAATTATTATTGATTGAACTTTGTTTTTATATAGAATTTCGCATAGATATTTTCCAATATTATTTTTACTGGAAAAATTACTAATTACAATTGTCATAGATTCATTATCAAAAACATTAAAATTTTTATTTAATGTTTTTTTATCATCTAATATTATTCTTAAAGGATTATTTCCGTTTATGTGCCTAACAGTCAAAGATGGATCATCTTTAATAACAGTATTATGTCCAATTAATATTGCATGCTCCTCTGACCTCCATTTGTGAACTAGTTGTCTGCTTTCAACACAACTTATCCAAAAAGGTTTATTCTCATTTTTGTTTAGAGGGGCAATAAATTTATCCATAGTTTCTGCCCATTTTAATATTATATATGGTCTTTTATATTTGTTAAAATGAAGGAAATTTCTATGAAGATCATTACACTTCTTTTCTAAGANACCAATTGTTACTTTGATCCCTTTATTTTTAAGNAAGAAAATTCCATCTCCATTTACTTTTGAACTTATATCTTTAATACCAATAATTACATTACTTATTTGATGTTTATATATTAACTCAGTACAAGGGGGTGTTTTTCCATAATGAGAGCAAGGTTCTAAAGTTACATANAGTGTTGCTCCCTTTAAATCATTTTTATTTTTAACATTATTAATTGCATTGACTTCAGCGTGATTTCCTCCATAATTGGACGTAGTCCCCTCTGAAATAATTATATTGTCTTTTACAATTATACATCCTACAGACGGATTAGGATAATATTTTGATTCATTATTTCTTGCAAGATAGATACATCTTGACATGTACTTTTCATGTTTTTCAAGTGTCTTCATAAATAAATTACAGATTTTTGCTAAAGTATATATGACGTATATTCACAACACAAAAATACTTTTAAAATATGAAATTGAAAGATGAATTTTTTATTAGGAAAATTAAGGAGAAAGATAACCAAGAATTACACCACGTTTTATCTAGTGTTATGCGAGAATTTGATGTTCCAGAGACAGGAACTGCATTGGCAGATCCAGAGTTAAAAAAGATGTTTCAAGCCTACGATAATCATAAAAGTTCATATTTTGTAATATTAAAAAACAATTCTTTAGTAGGGGGAGCAGGAATTTCAAAACTTAAGAATTCCAATGATAATACTTGTGAACTTCAGAAAATGTATTTTTCAATTGAGGCACGAGGGAAAGGTTTAGGAAGTTTAATGATTGATTTGTGTTTAAAAAGTGCAATTGAAGAGGGATTTGAAAAGTGTTATATTGAAACAATGCATAATATGAACAAGGCCCAAAAATTATATTTAAAAAAAGGGTTTAGATATTTAGATAGCCCTTTAGGAAACACAGGTCATTGTTCATGTCCTGTATGGATGATAAAAGATTTGTAATGACATTGTTAGACTTTAATAATTTATTTAAAAGTAAATTAAGTTCAAAAATTGAAAATAATGAACTTGATGAGTTTTTTTTCTGGTTAATTGAGCATTACTGCAATTTTAGTAGAATGAATTATATTTTGAATTCAAATTTTAACATTTCTAAAATTCAAGAGCGAAAACTTATAGATTCAATTGATTTGTTAATAAATGATATGCCAATTCAATACGTAATTGGAGAAACTAACTTTATGGATTTAGTTTTCAAATTGAATAATAATGTACTAATTCCAAGACCTGAAACAGAGGAGTTGGTTAATTGGATTATTAATGATACACATGCAAATAAAAATATATTAGATATTGGTACTGGAAGTGGATGTATTGCTATTAGTTTGTCGAAAAACTTAAATAATTGTAATGTATCAGGCTGGGATATTAATGAAGATATTATAAAAATTGCTAATCAAAATGCAATTTTAAACAATGTCGAAGTATTGTTCGAAATTTCTGATATAACCAAACCCAAATTTTTAAATGAGAAGTTTGATGTGTTGGTTTCAAATCCACCATATATAATTAATAACGAAAAAAAATTAATATCTAATAATGTAAAATTATTTGAACCACACAGTGCTCTTTTTGTTGAAGATGATGAACCTTTATATTTTTATAAAAAGATATTGGAATTTGCAATTTTTAATTTAAAATCAAATGGTTTTTTATATCTTGAAATAAATGAAAATTTTTCTAAAGAAGTTTTAAAACTTTTAAAAGATAACGGATTTTACGATATTCAACTTAAAAAGGATTTTAGACTAAAAAACAGAATGATTAAGGGAATTAAGAAATGAGTTTAAATCAAAAAATATTAGAAAATTTAAGAGATGAAATACACATGCATACTCACCTTTATTATGTAAAAGATGCACCAATAATAAGTGATTATGAATTTGATTTAATGTTAAAAAAATTAACTGATCTTGAATCAAAATTTCCGCAATTTTTTGATATTAATTCCCCTTCTCAAAGAGTAGGTGGAAAGGTTTCTAAAAACTTTAATAATATCAAGCATGATTATCCGATGTATTCTTTAGATAATTCTTACTCTAAAAAAGATTTAGATAGTTTTTATTCTAGAATATTAAAGAAAATCCCTGATAATGATTTAAATTTTTTGTGTGAACTTAAGTTTGACGGCGTTTCAATAAATCTAAGTTATGAAAATGGTGTTTTAGTTAGAGCGGTAACAAGGGGAGATGGTGTTCAAGGTGATGATGTGACTGAGAATGTCAAAACTATTAAAACAGTTCCGTTAAAACTAAATGGGGATTATCCATCAAAATTTCAAATTAGAGGAGAAATATTTATTGAACTTAATGACTTTAATAAAATGAATATTGATAGAACTAATAATGGTTTAGAGCCTTATATGAATCCTAGAAATACTGCTTCAGGAAGTTTAAAGTTGCAAGACAGTGCTGANGTAGCTAGAAGACCATTGAAATGTTTTTTATATCAAGTAGTTTCGGAATACGATGAATCTAAAACTCAATATGAAAATTTAGTTTCAGCCTCAAAATGGGGTTTTAATGTTTCTGATTCATATAAGCTTTGTAATACTATTGATGAGGTTTTTGATTTTATTAATGATTGGGATCAAAAAAGAAATGATTTAGATTTCGAAATTGATGGAATAGTTATTAAAGTTAATCAAATCGATTATCAAAAAACATTAGGATTCACTTCAAAGTATCCAAGATGGTCAATAGCATATAAATTTAAAACACTTCAAGTATCAACTCTGTTATTATCTGTAAGTTATCAAGTTGGAAGAACAGGTGCTATAACACCTGTTGCAAATTTAAATCCAGTTTTGTTAGGGGGGACAATAGTAAAGAGAGCTTCTCTTCATAATGAGGATCAAATAAACAAACTTGATTTACATTTAAATGATCATGTTTTAATTGAAAAAGGAGGAGAGATTATTCCGAAAATTGTCGATGTTCAACTTGATGAAAGAAATCTTGATTCAAATCGAATTTTCTTTATAAACAAATGTCCTTCTTGTCAAGCTGATTTATCTAAAAACGAATCAGAAGCACATCATTATTGTTTAAATTTTAATTCATGTCCTCCTCAAATTACTGGAAGAATACAACATTTTATATCAAGAAAAGCAATGGATATTAACGGAATAGGTAATGAGACTATTCAATTAATGTTTCAAAACAAATTAATAACAAATTATGCTGATTTATATACATTAAAAAAAGAGGATTTACTAAGTTTAGAAAGAATGGCTGAAAAATCAGTAGAGAATATTTTTAAAGGTTTAAATGAATCTAAAAAAGTGCCTTTTGAAAGAGTTTTATTTGCATTAGGTATTAGACATGTTGGTCAGACTGTATCTAAAAATCTTGCAAAAAAATTTGAATCCATTGATAATTTAATTTCTCAAACTTATGACGAATTACTTTTGGTTGATGAAATCGGAGAAAGAATTTCAAAAAGTGTAGTTGATTTTTTTAAGAATGAAAAAAATATTATTAATATTGAAAAACTTAAAACAGTCGGATTGCAGTTCCATTCCGAAATTAAAACCAATGTCACTAATGTTTTCAATGATAAAACTTTTGTAGTTTCAGGAANTTTTGAAGGTTATTCAAGAGATCAGTTGAAAAATTTAATTGAAATAAACGGGGGAAAAAATCTTAGTTCTGTTAGTTCCAAAACAAATTATTTATTAGCTGGTGATAAAATGGGCCCAAGTAAATTAAAAAAAGCTGAAGATTTAGGGGTTGACATAATTTCGGAACAGGATTTCAATAAACTTCTAATGTTTAAACCTTGATGTTTTCTGATTTTTGAATTCCTGNATCATTTGAAAAATAGAAATCAATTTTTCCTAGATTTATTCCAAAACATCCAACTTGGTTGATTAAAACATTTTTATTATCCAAATTTTTAATTTCTATTGGTTTTTCTAAAAACGTATGTGTNTGTCCTCCAATGATTAAATCGATATTTCTAGTTTTTTTAGCTAATATTAAATCACACATTAAATTTTTATCTTTTGAATATGAAAAACCTAAATGTGAAAGGCATATAATTAAATCACAATTTTGATTAAATTTTAATTCATTAGTAATGTCTTTTGAAATTTCAACAGGATCTAAATACTTTATTCCATTATATAAGTTCTTTTCAACTAATCCATCTAATTCTATACCAAGTCCAAAAACTCCAATTTTTATACCATCAACATTAAAAACTTGATATTTTTTAATTTTATTTTCAAGTGGAGTATTCTTAAAAGTATAATTTGAATTTATAAATGAAAAATCAGCATGTTTTAATGATTTAGATAGCTTTTCAATTCCATTGTCAAATTCATGATTTCCCAAGGTAGATGCATTATAGCCCATTTTACTCATTAATTTCAATTCAACTTCACCTTCAAAGAAATTAAAATAAGGAGTGCCTTGAAAAACATCTCCTGCATCAAGTATTAAAGTATTAGGATTATCATTTTTAATTGAATTTATGAGATTTGACCTAGCTATTACGCCTCCACTATTAGGATTTATTGGGTCATTATTTGGAAATGGATCGATGTGACTATGAACATCATTAGTATGTAAAATTGTAATTTTTTTTATATCCTTATTATAATTATTATTTAAGGGTATTAGAGGAAGAGTTAATCCAAAAATTGTGGAGGATTTTACATGTTTTAAAAAGTGTCTTCTCCTCATTTTGATCTGAAAATTCTGTTATCTAATTTGCTTTCAACTAATTTCTTATTTGTCATTGATTTGATTAATAACTCTCTAAGATTTAAATTAAGATTATACAATTCTAAGGGATCTTTGAAAAAATTCATTTTATCTCCACCTTCTTGTAAGAAGTTTGATGTTAATACANAATAATCTTTTTCACTATCAAATTCTTTTTTATTAATAAGGATGTTTTTAACTTTTTTATTAAAAAATTCTATTTCTATTTTAGAACTGGGGTGTGCAAGGTTTTCATTATTGAAATAATTGATTAAATCAACAACCTTTTCACCTTTAATTTTAACTACAATAGCTAAATTCTTCCATGGCATTATAGTAAATAAATCATGTTGAGTTATATCTCCTTTATTTAATGTTCCCCTAACTCCTCCATAATTAAATAATGCAAAATCTATATTTTTTGATGTAATTTCTTTGAATTTAGGATTGCATTCTTCATAAAGAATATCAGCAATTAAATTACCAAGTGTAGATTCTAATTTACCATCACGAATACTATATGATTCCTTGCTAGATCCAATAACTTTTTCTAATTTTTTAATTTTATTTCTAAAAGGTTTTATGATAAATTCAATTTCTAAATCTATAATTGAATCTTTAATTTTTATATTNTCTTCAAAAGAAATATTAGAAATATTATAACTTGTATTTGTACAAGAAAAGCTTAATAAAGTTATAATTAAAACAATTAGTTTCAATTTCATTTTTTTATTATAAAAAATAGTAATCAATTCTTAAATATGTAATTTAGCACTACTTTAAAGATATGATATTTAAATCACTACATGAAAATCTTGTTAAAAAAAAGATAAATAAGTCACTAGAACTTTTAAATAATCAGATTAGAATAAAACCAAATCCAATCAAAACAATAGGATGTATAATTGATCCTATGTTTCCTGTTGAGGTTAATAACTTTATTAAGTTAGTTTATAAAATAGGTTTGAAAGAAAAAGATCTAAAATTGATTACTTTCCAAGAAAATGATAATGGATTTAATATTTTTTCAAATATGAATATTACNCCTAAATCAATTTCATATACTGGAAATTTAACAGGAAAAGATTCTTTAGAATTTATTTCCTATGATTATGATTTATTAATTAATTTTTTTAAATCTAGTGATGTTTTAACTTTATTGTCTTCAAAAGTTAATGCTAAGTTTAGAGTAGGTTTTAACTCTGTTGATTCCAGATTGAATGATTTAATTTTTTCAGATAAAATGAAAAAATTTAAAGAATTTGATTCTGAATTAATTAAATATTTAAAACTAATTAGATAATGAGTTTAATAAAAAAACTTAAAGGTACGGGTGTCGCTGTTGTAACGCCTTTTAAAAATGATCTTTCCATAGATTTTGATGCTATTAANAATATCGTTGATTTTTTGATAAACAATGGAATAAAATATATTGTTGTTCAGGGAACAACAGGTGAAAGTTCTACAATGTCTGATGATGAAAAAATGATTTCTCGTCAAGCCTTTGTAAAGGCCAATAATAATCGTATTCCATTAGTTTTAGGATTTGGTTCAAATGACACAAATTATCTATTAAAAAATTTAAAAAAAACTGATTTCACNGGTTATTCTGCTATTCTTTCTGTCACGCCCTATTATAATAAACCGACTATGAATGGTTTATTTAATCATTTTTCTTTATTAGCTAAATCGTCTATATTACCGATAATCTTATATAATGTTCCATCAAGAACAGGTTGTAATATGCTTCCTGATATAACAATTAAGTTAGCTAATGAGTTTAAAAACATAATAGGCATCAAAGAAGCATCTGGTGATTTAGATCAAGTAAAAGAATTAATTACAAATAGTCCAGATGATTTTTTAGTTATTTCTGGTGATGATGATACTGCTTATCAGAGTGTTTTAATGGGTGGTGATGGAGTAATTTCCGTTGTAGCTGGTTGTATTCCTAAAGAGTTTTCTCAAATAATTAGTATGTCTTTTGAAAAAAATGTATCTGAATGTAAATCAAAATTCAAAATCATAAAGCCATTATTAGATTTTTTATTTGAAGAAGGTAATCCATCTGGTATTAAAGCTGCTTTATCATTTTTAAATTTATGTCAAAATAATTTGAGACTACCATTGATTCCAGTGTCAAATCAATTAAAAACTAATATTCAAAATTCAATTTCNAAAATAAAAAAAGATTATTAAATCGTTTAGAAAAAAATACTAAATTTACCACATGTATTTAAAGAATAAATTACCAATTATTTTCAGTTTAATATTCCTGACTTCGTGCAATGAGTTTCAAAGAATTTTAAAAAGTGAAGACATTAAATTAAAGTATGAAGTTGCCGAAAAATATTATGAGAATCAAGAATTTAGAAGAGCTTCTAGACTATTTGAGCAAATACAATCNCAATATAGGGGAAAGCCTCAAGCTGAAAGAGTTACTTTTTTTTATGCAAATTCACTATTAAATACAAAAAAGTATATTGATGCTGGTTATCAATTTGAAAGTTTTATAAAAGCATATCCGTTGAGTCAAAAAGTAGATGAGGCAGCTTATTTAGGCGCTTATTCATATTATAAAACTTCTCCTGTTTTTAGCTTAGATCAAAAAGAAACACTTACTGCAATTGAAAAGCTTCAAGAATTTATAAATACTTATCCGAACTCTGAAAAAATGTCTGATGCAAATGATTTAGTTCAAGAGTTAAGAATAAAACTAGAATATAAAGCTTTTGAAATTGCCAAACAATTTAATACAATTAGAGATTATAAGTCTGCAATAATTGTTTTAGATGATTTTATTTCAGATTACCCAGGAACTCCTTACAGAGAAGATGCATTGTTTTATTTACTAGATTCTTCTTACGAATTAGCTGTAAATAGTATTGAATCAAAAAAAATTGAAAGATTAGAACAGGCTAAAAAAATTCATAAGGAATTAATGGTTACTTATCCGGAAACAAAATATATAGAAAAATCAAATAAAATGATTGAGACTATAGACGAAGAAATTACTACATTTGCAAAAAACAGTACAGTACAGTAAAAACAAAAAACATGGATTTTAAAAAAACTGATGCACCACTAGAAACTATCACTTACGACAGAAACGTTATTGATGCTAAAACAGATAATATATACGAAGCTATCTCAATTATCTCTAAAAGAACCATTCAAATAAATGAATCTATNAAAAAAGAATTATTGGATAAATTAGAAGAGTTTGCTAGTCCAACTGAAAGTTTGGATGAGATTTTTGAAAACAAAGAGCAAATTGAGGTTTCTAAATTCTACGAGAAACTTCCTAAAGCTCACGCTATGGCTGTTGAAAATTGGTTAAAGGAAAAAATATATTATAGAAATACTGAAATTAAAGAATAGAAATGTCTATTCTAAGTGGTAAAAATATCTTGCTTGGAGTTACTGGAGGGATTGCTGCTTATAAATCAACTTATTTAGTCAGACTTTTTAAAAAACTAGGAGCTAATGTTCAGGTTTTGATGACACCTAGTTCTAAAGATTTTGTTACTCCACTTACTCTTTCTACTTTATCAAATAAACCAGTTCTTTCAGAATTTTTTGACAAAAATGACGAAAATAAACTTTGGAATAATCATGTTGAATTAGCTTTATGGGCAGATATTTTTTTAATTGCTCCAGCTACATCAAATACTTTGTCTAAAATGGCTTCAGCTAGAGCTGATAATTTACTTCTAGCTGTATATTTGTCTTCAAAATGTGCAGTGTATTTTGCTCCAGCTATGGACTTGGATATGCATAAAAATTTGGCTAATCAAGAAAATATTAAAAAGTTAATTAGTCATGGAAAAATTCATATTCCTGTAGGTTCAGGTTTTTTAGCAAGTGGTCTTGAGGGAGAAGGCAGGATGAAAGAACCTGAAGAAATTGTAGATTTTATAATAAATAATATTAAAGAAGAATTAAAGTTAAATAATAAAAAAATATTAATTACGGCAGGTCCAACTTATGAACCCATAGATGCGGTTAGATTCATTGGTAATTTTTCATCAGGAAAAATGGGTTTCTCATTAGCTAAAACTGCAGCTAGTTTAGGTGCAGAAGTAACACTAATTACTGGACCAACTAGTTTGAATTTAATTGATGATAATATTTCAGTAATAAATGTTGTTACTGCTGATGAAATGTTTTTGGAGACAAAAAAATATTTTAAATTTTCTGATATTTCTATTCTATCTGCTGCAGTTTCAGACTTTAAACCAAAGAGCCGATCCACAAAAAAAATAAAGAAACATAACAATAGATTACTATCAATTGATTTAATTCAGAATATTGATATTTTAAAATATTTAGGTGAAAATAAAACTAAAAAACAAATTCTTGTAGGTTTCGCTCTTGAAACAGATAATGAAACACAAAATGCTTTAATTAAAATTAAAAATAAAAACTTAGATGCTATTGTTTTGAATTCCCTTAACGATAAAGGAGCTGGGTTCGGACATGACACTAACAAAGTTACCTTTATAAATAAAAATGGGTTAGTAAAAAAATTCGATTTAAAATCTAAAATTGATGTGTCAATAGATATATTTAATGAGTTAATTGATAGTTTTTATGAAAATCCTTAGTTTAGTTTTTATTAATATTTTGTTCTTTAATTTTTCTTTTTCTCAAGAAATTAATAGCAATATCATTGTTAATTCAGAATCTGTAAATCAGACCAATAACTCTGTTTTTTTAAATTTAGAAAATTCTATTTCAAATTTTATTAATAATGCCAGTTGGTCAAATGATAATTATTCTGAATTTGAAAAAATTAATTTAAACGTTCTTTTTTCTATAAAAAGTTATTCAAATAATAATTATGTTGCTAATATCGAGTTTCAAGCATCAAGACCCGTTTTGAATTCCTCTTACTCAACACCTATTTTTACTTTTTTAGAAAAAAACTTTCAATTTGAGTATATCGAATATGAACCAATAGTTTTTAATGAAAATCAATTTGAATCAAAATTATCTTCATTATTGGCTTTTTATTTAAATATAATAATTGGATTAGATCATGATTCTTATATTTTGAATTCTGGAAATAATTTTTATGATGTTTCCAAAAAGATTTTAAATTATGCTAATCAAAATAATATTTCAGGATGGAATTCTTCTCACAATGGCGGGAAATTAAATAAGTTTTGGCTAATTGAATATTTAACTTCAAAAAGTACTACTGAATTTTCCGAATTTTTTTATAATTATCATGTTAACGGTTTAGATTTAATGTATTCTGATATTTTAACTGCTAAGAAGAATATTGCATCTTCCATATCATTTCTAAAACCTTTACAAAAGAGAAATCCTAACTCTATACTTATTAAAATAATTTTTGATTCTAAATCAGATGAAATTAAAGATATTTACTCTGGAGGATCTTTTTATGATGTTTCCTCTATTATTTCAGATTTAAATTATCTTTCTCCATTCTTTTCTAATAAATGGAATAGTGTTAGATAATTTTATTAATTTAATTATTTAATATTTTTAAATAGTGCTAACAAAGATTTTAATAAAAAATTTCACGTTAATTGATAAAGTTGAAATCGATTTCTTATCTGGTTTTACAACTGTAACCGGTGACACTGGGTCAGGTAAATCTATTTTATTGAGTGCATTGTCACTTATTATTGGTAAAAGAGCAGGTCAGAATTTATTAAAAAATTCGACTTTGAAATGTGTGTTAGAAGCTGAATTTAATTTATCTAATTTTAATATCCGAAGTTTATTAGTTAAAAATAATATTGATTATTTTGATCAAACAATTCTAAGAAGAGAAATTCTCCCAAATGGTAAATCAAGATCTTTTGTCAANGATAGCCCTGTAAATTTAGATTTTTTAAAAACTGTTGGAGAGAAACTTATTGATATACATACTCAACATCAACCATTAGCAAGTTCCAACAACTCTTTTTTCTATTCTCTTATTGATAATTTAGCCGAACAACAGCACATTGTTAAAAACTTTAATGATACATTAATTAATTATAAAGATCTAAAAATTGAACTTCAAAAATTAATCAGACTAAATACGAGCTTAAAAAATGACAATGATTATTTGTTGTATTTATATAATGAATTAAATGACATTAAATTAGTTATCGATGAACAGGAGATTTTAGAGAATAAATTAAAGCTATTTAAGAATTCTGAAGAAATAAAATCTTCGTTTTCTCAAATTGAATATATCCTGTACTCCTCTGACGATAGTATTGAAAATAAAATATTTTCTTTAAATTCTGTATTACATAATATTTCAAAGATTTCTGATAACTTTTCCCAAATTAAAAACAGATTGGATAGTCTTTTAATTGAGTTAAATGATATTAAATCTGACTTAAATAATTCTTCGCTCGACTTTAGTGATGATGATTCGGAAATCGATAAAATGGAATCAAGACTCAATATTATATATAATTTACAAAAAAAACATTCTGTAAATTCAATAAGTGCATTAATAATTAAAAAACAAGAGCTTAAAAGTAAATTAGACGAGTCAGGTTCTGTCGAAATTAATATTGATGAGTTGCAAAAAACAATAAGTAAGAAAACTCATTATTTACAAGAACTTTCTAAAAAAATATCTATATCAAGAAAAAAGATAATTCCTAAGCTTAAATCAGAATTAGAGTCTTTATTGCTAGAACTCGGAATGAAAAATGCTTCTTTTGATTTTAAGCTTTCAGAAATAGATGATTTTAACAGATATGGTTCTGATCAAATTGAGGTTTTGTTTTCTGCTAATAAAGGTATAGAGTATGCTCCATTATTTAAAATAGCTTCTGGTGGTGAATTGTCAAGAATTTTATTATCAATTAAATCAATTTTGTCTAAACATTTAAATCTTCCAACTATGATTTTTGATGAGATTGATTCTGGTGTTTCAGGAGAAATGTCTAACGCGATGGCCAATATGATGCTTGAAATGAGCTCTAAAATGCAGATTATTGCAATCACACACCTTCCTCAAGTAGCATCAAAAGGTAATCATCAACTAAGTGTTTATAAACAAAACAGTTTAAGTTCTACATCAACAATGGTTAAGCAACTCAATAATCAAGAAAGAATTGATGAAATTGCTAAAATGTTAGCAGGTGATTTAATTTCTGATTCAGCTATTACACATGCTAAGGAGTTACTTAATTAGTATTATATTTACACAAAATATTTTATATGTCTTATAATCTTTTAAAAGGAAAGAAAGGAATAATTTTTGGTGCTTTGGATGAAAATTCAATAGCATGGAAAACAGCTGAAAGAGTATTTGAAGAAGGAGGTGAATTTGTTTTAACTAATGCGCCTATAGCACTTAGAATGGGGAATGTTGATCAACTTGCTAAAAAGACAAATTCAAAACTTATCCCTGCTGATGCGACTAAAATTGAAGATCTAGAAAATTTAATCAATCAAACTTTAGAAATTTTTGACGGAAAAATTGATTTTGTTCTTCATTCAATAGGTATGTCTGTAAATGTAAGAAAAGGAAAACACTACACTGATTTGAATCATGATTGGACTGGAAAAGGATGGGATGTTTCTGCGGTTTCTTTTCANAAGCTATTGCAGAGTTTATATAAACTCGATGCTATGAACGAATGGTCAAGTATTGTTGCATTATCTTACATAGCTGCTCAAAGAGTTTTTCCTAATTACAATGATATGGCAGATAACAAGGCTTATTTAGAGTCTATCGCAAGAAGCTTTGGATATTTTTTTGGTAAAGATAAAAAAGTAAGGGTTAATACAATTTCTCAATCTCCTACTCCAACTACAGCTGGAAAAGGTGTTACTGGATTTGATGGTTTTATTACTTATGCTGAAAAGATGTCTCCTTTAGGAAATGCTACCGCTTTAGATTGTGCAAATTATACAGTAACTCTTTTTTCTGATTTAACTAAAAGGGTAACTCTTCAAAATTTATATAATGATGGAGGTTTTTCAAATGTAGGAGTGAGTCAAGAAATTATTGATATAGTTTCTTCTACTAACAAAGATTAAATTCTTTTAATAAAACTTCAGTTAATTTTGTAATAATACTTATGAAAATAATTGGTTTAACAGGCGGAATCGGTTCGGGGAAATCTACAATTTCAAAAGAATTCAAATGTAATTCTATCCCTGTTTACGATTCAGATACAAGAGCAAAAATTTTAATGAATAGTTCAAAAGTTTTAAAGGCAAAATTGATTGAATTTTTTGGATCTTCTGCCTATTCTAATGGATTTCTTAATAAAAAATATATTTCAAATCTGATTTTCAATGATTCATCTGCTTTGAATAAAATTAATTCCATTGTTCATCCTGAAGTTTTTGATGATTTTATTAATTGGAAAAGTAGATTAAATAATGATTTTGTCATATATGAATCGGCTCTGATTTTTGAATCAGGATCATACAAATTAAACGATTATAATATTTTAGTTATTTCTGATATTAATAAAAGAATTGAAAGAGTTATTAAAAGAGATAATATTGAAAAAAATGATGTTTTATTGAAAATTAATAATCAATGGCCAGATCAAAAAAAAATTCCATTAGCTGATTATGTCTTTGAAAATAGTTCAGTAAATGAAAATCGAAAATTAGTTTCATCATTGATAAATCATTTTAATTCTATTTTTGTTTAATTAGATTATGAATAAAAAAATATTTTTCCCCCTTATTGCAATAATGACTTTCGCTTTGGTTGGAATTATTTTTGTACAGGGATTTTGGATAAAAACTACTCTTGATAATAAAGAAAGACAATTCTCGTTAAATATCAATCAAGCTTTAAAATCTGTTTCAGAGCAAATACAAAGTAGAGAAATGAGAGATTACCTTGCGGTTTATCAAAAATTAATAGATAGTATAGGTTCTCCGAAGGAGTCACAACTTAGCGCTGTTTTTAAATTCGTTGATAGAAATGAAAACACCAATCAAACTTATATATATTCTCATGGAATTTTAGAAGAAGACTATAATGTGTCTTCGAAACTTTTTAATCAGGAATCATTAGATACAACTTCAATTATTGAATATAAAGGTATAAAGACAACTACTATTATTGATGAAGCTTTTGACAGAGAAATGCAAAATATGAGTTCAATTGAGAGGCTTCAAAGAGTAGAAAGATTGTCTTTAATGGATAAAGCTAAATACGCATCAGTATTTATGGAATTGGCTGCTTTAAAACCAATTCACAGAAGATTAACCAATATCGAACTAGAACTTTTGTTACAGAGAGAATTAAGAGATAGGGATATTGATATTCCTTTTCAGTATAGGGTTTTTAATGGGTCATTTGCTACAAAAGTTGGATCGGATAATTATACGAATTTAGAAGGTTTGAGAAAGTATAAGTCTCCTTTATTTGTAAATGAAAATGGAGATAGTGAATTTGAATTAGTGATTGCTTTTCCTGAAAGAAAGATATTTTTAAGATCATCTTTAACTACTTTGATTTTACTTTCATTACTTTTTACTTTGGCTATTATTATAACTTTTGCATCAACTATATTTCAAATTTTAAAACAAAAAAAGGTTTCAGAAATCAAGTCCGACTTTATAAATAATATGACACACGAATTTAAGACTCCAATTGCTACAATTAAATTAGCAATTGATGCTATTGAAAATGTAAATGTTAAAAATGATTTAAAAAAGAGATCACAATATCTAATGATGATTAAAGATGAAAATGAGAGAATGAATAACCAAGTTGAAAATGTTTTAAGAATATCTCAGTTAGAAAAAAAAGAAAATATAATTAAAAAAATTGATTGTAATACTCACGACATTATTAAAGAATCTTTTGTTCATTTAAAATTATTATTAAAAAGTAGAAATGCTTTAATTGTTCATGAATTAGTTGCTAGTCAGTTCAATATTATGGGTTCTCACGAAGATTTGATTAATGTCGTTGTTAATATTCTTGAAAATTCAATTAAATATTCTAATGACATTCCAGAAATAAAAGTTTCTACTTACAATGAATCAGGTCATATTTTTATAAAAATTTCTGATAAAGGAATGGGTATGAGTAAAGATGTTAAAGAAAAGATCTTTGATAAATTTTATAGGGAAACAAAAGGTAATGTTCATAATGTAAAAGGACACGGATTAGGATTGTCATATGTGAAAAAAATAATTGATCTTCACTTTGGTACAATTAATGTTGATAGTATTGAAGGTGAAGGGAGTACTTTTGTGATTAAATTACCTGTTAATATTTAAATTATATGAAAAATAACGATAAAAATATTTTACTTGTTGAAGACGACGTTAATTTTGGTGCTATTCTCAATGATTTTTTAAAATTACATTCTTACAATGTTACTTTAGCTAAAAATGGAATAGAGGGACTTGAAAAATTTAAAAAAAATAGTTTTGGATTATGTATTCTGGATGTTATGTTACCATTTAAAGACGGGTTTACTTTGGCAAAAGAAATTAGGGATTTGAATAAAGATGTTCCATTGTTTTTTTTAACTGCTAAAACTTTAAAAGATGATGTTTTGAAAGGTTATAAATTAGGAGCAGATGATTATTTGACAAAACCTTTTGATTCAGACATTCTCCTTTTAAAAATCAAAACAATATTCAAACGAAAAAATATATCAAGTTCTGATAATAACATAAAATTTCTTTACGAATTTGCGGATTTTAAATTCAATTCTAAATTAAGGATTCTTAAATATAATGATGATAAAGAAGTTAAATTATCTCCTAAAGAAAACGAACTTTTAAAGTTGCTTTTAAATCATCTAAATGATTTAATGCCTCGTGAATTAGCTTTAATAAAAATATGGAATGATGACAATTATTTTACATCAAGAAGTATGGATGTATACATTGCTAAAATTAGAAAATATTTGCAAAAAGATGATAGGCTTGAAATTGAAAATATTCACGGTGAAGGATTTAGATTAATAGAAAGAAAATAACTTACATACTATTTCTTGGATGAAATTTACTCATTAATTCTACAAGATGTTTTTTATTTACATGTAGGTATCTTTCGGTTGTAATAATGTTTTCATGCCCTAGCATATTTTGAATTGTAATTAAATCAGCTCCATTTTCTAATAGGTGTGTTGCAAATGAGTGTCTAAATGTATGCGGACCAATCTTTTTCTTAATACCCGCTATTTTATTTAAATCATTAATAATTAAATAGATCATAACTCTGGTCAATCCACTTCCTCTCTCATTTATAAACAAGGTATCTTCGTGTCCTTTTTTAATTTTTTGTGAATTTCTTTTTTGAATAATATAATTATCAATATAATTTTTAGCTTCATAACTAATCGGGACAAACCTTTCTTTATTTCCTTTCCCTGTAACTTTGATTAAAGATTCCTTAAAAAATAAATCAGAAATTTTTAATGTTATTAACTCAGACACTCTTAATCCGCAACTGTAAAGAACTTCTAGTAATGCTATATTTCTAAGTTTATTTTTAGATTTATCATCTATACTATTAATAATTTTATCTATTTCGTCAGTGGTGAGTGTTACGGGAAGTGTAGTGCCTATTTTGGGCGTTTCTATATTTTGAAATGGATTTTCGTTCATTAGTTCTTCTAATATTATATAATCGTAAAATCTTTTAATACCAGAAATTATTCTAGCTTGAGTAGATGACTTTACTTTTTTTGAAATTTGATATATAAATTCTTTAGCTAATGATTCATTAATCTTAAGTGGATTAATGTTTGAATTTTTTGAATTTAAAAATAATTTTAATTTTTTAAGATCAAATAAATAACTATCAATTGTATTTTTTGATAAATTTCTTTCAATTATCAAATAGTTTTTAAATTCTTTAATTAATTTTTCCCACTTCATTATTTCTTTTAAAATGTAAATTAAATATTATATTTAAACTTTATAATTTTCAATGAAAATACAAATTATTAATGGTCCTAATTTAAATCTGTTAGGTAAAAGAGAGCAAAACATTTATGGTGATCAGAGTTTTGATGATTATTTTAAAAAACTAAAAATTAAATTTGATAATTTTGAATTATGTTATTTTCAGTCAAATATTGAAGGTGAGCTTATTGATAAAATTCAAGAGGTTGGTTTTGATTTTGATGGAATTATTATAAATGCAGCTGCATATACTCATACNTCTGTTGGAATAGGAGATGCTATCAGATCAATTTCGTGTCCAGTTATTGAAGTTCATATTTCAAATACTTATTCAAGAGAAGATTTCAGACACAAGTCTTTTCTGAGTTCACATGTCAAAGGGATAATTCTTGGATTCGGACTTAAAAGTTATGATTTAGCGATAGAAAGCTTTAATCAGTGATATTACAAATGAATCACTTCATCATATGCTGCAGCTACAGCTTCCATTACAGCTTCACTCATTGTTGGGTGAGGATGAACCGTTTTTAGAATTTCATATCCTGTAGTTTCCAGTTTTCTACCAACAACAGCTTCTGCTATCATATCAGTAACACCTTCTCCAATCATATGACAGCCTAACCATTCTCCATACTTAGCGTCAAAAATTACTTTTACAAATCCTTCAGTTTTTCCAGAGGTCTGTGCTTTTCCAGATGCTGAAAACGGAAATTTTCCAATTTTAATTTCATAACCATTATCAATTGCTTGCTGTTCAGTATAGCCGACTGAAGCAATTTCAGGGCTACAATATGTACAGCCTGGAATATTATTATAATCTAAAGGATTTACGTCATGTCCAGCAATTTTCTCAACACACAATATTCCCTCTGCCGAGGCAACATGTGCAAGTGCCTGACCTTTAACTACGTCACCAATAGCATAATAATCTTTCAAATTAGTCATGTAAAAATCATCTACTAAAATTTTATCTTTTTCAGTTTTAATTCCTAAATCCTTTAAACCAATATTTTCGATATTAGTTTTGATTCCTACTGCGCTTAGAACAATTTCAGTATTAATGATGCTTTTTTCACCTTTAGAGGTCTTCAATGTCACATCAACTGAGTTGGAACTATTAATTTCTGCTTTTTCAACTTCAGTTGAAGTTAAAATATTGATTCCTTTCCTCTTTAAACTTTTCTCTAACTCTTTTGATATTTCTGAATCCTCTACAGGGACAATTCTATCCAGATATTCAACTATTGTTACAGAAGTTCCCATTGAGTTATAAAAATAAGCGAATTCAATTCCAATTGCTCCTGAACCTACTATTACGATATCTTTTGGTTGCTTTTCAAGCGTCATAGCTTCTCGGTAACCAATTATTTTTTTACCATCTTTTTTTAAAAATGGTAATTCTCTAGACCTAGCTCCTGTAGCAATAATTATTTTATCACCTGAAATTTCAGTTTCAGATCCATTTTGATCAATAATGTTAATTTTTTTATTTTTAGAAAGTTTGCCAAAACCATTAAAAACGGTGATTTTATTTTTTTTCATTAAAAAATTCACTCCTTTACTCATTGTTTGAGCAACTTTTCTACTTCTACTTATAACTCCGTCAAAATTTTTATCGAATTTTTCAACTGTTATCCCATAATCTTCAGAGTGTTTTATATATTCAAAAACCTGTGCAGACTTTAAAAGCGCTTTTGTTGGAATACAGCCCCAGTTCAAACAAACCCCACCTAAACTTTCCTTTTCAACTATTGCAGTCTTTAAACCTAACTGAGAAGCTCTTATTGCAGTTACATATCCACCCGGACCACTTCCTAAAACTATTAAATCAAATTTTTCCATAATTATTTATTTATTAAAAGATAATGCAGCTGAGTTTATACAATATCTTTTTCCTGTTGTTTCTTTAGGTCCATCATTGAATACATGTCCTAAATGTCCGTCACATTTTGAGCATTTAACTTCTATTCTGTTCATGTTAAGAGAGTAATCTTTTATGTAGGTTATTCTGCCTGGTATTGCTTGGTCAAAACTTGGCCAACCACAGTTACTTTCATATTTATCATTACTCTCGAACAATTTTTGATTACATCCTTTACAATTATAGGATCCTTTTTCAAAATGAAGATTATACTCACCTGTATACGGTCTTTCTGTGTATGAGTTTCTAAGCACTTGATAGCTCATTTCACTAAGTGAATTCTTCCATTCCTTATCTGTTTTTATCATTTTTTCGTTGTTTTGTGAAAAATTTATACTTGTAACTAAAAGTGCTAATAAAATAAGCGTATAATTAATGTTTTTCATTTAATTAATTTTTTTAAAATTATTGCATTTTTATCAATACAATGTCTTTGCCCTTTATCATCTGAAATAAGGTTACCTAATTTATTATCACATTTCGTGCAAAAAAGTTCACTTTTTGATTTATTGCTTTCTAAATCATAGTTTTTTCCATAAAGGGTATCAAAAACTTTAACTTTTTTTTCAATGGAATTAATAAAATCTTTACTTAAATCATTTTCGTAAAAAAGTTCATTTTCATTATATAACGACGAACCGCATTTAGAACATATATACGTGCTATTTTTATCATAAGTAATTTTATTGCTATTTGGAATGTTTTCACAGCCCTGATTGACAATAAGTAATATAAACAATGCTAAAAATCTCATTTCTTTTTCAAGTGCGAAAATAATTATTAATTTTAATATAATCATATATCAATTAACTATATTGCATTTGATACCTAATAATGATAAAAAATCAATATAAAAAAGGGGATAAGAAATTGCTAAATGCTTGGGCATTATATGACTGGGCTAATTCTGCTTACCCTTTAGTAATTTCTTCGGCTGTTTTTCCGATCTATTACGGAGCACTTTTTTTTGATGATTTGTACATAGAACTTTTAGGTTTTAATTTTAAAAATACTGCTTTAATTAGTTTTTTAACTGCTTTTGCATTTGTAATATTATCATTTATTACTCCACTTTTGTCTGGAATAGCAGACTATATGGGTAATAAAAAAACTTTTTTAAAAACATTTTGTTATGTTGGATCATTATCCTGTATTGGACTTTANTGGTTCGATCTAAATAATATTTACATTGGATTGTTTTTTTATTTTACTGCTTTAATTTCCTTTTGGGCTAGCTTGGTTTTCTATAACTCCTATCTTCCTGATATTGCACTTAAACATCAACAGGACTTTATTAGTGCTAAAGGATATGCGTTGGGTTATTTCGGAAGTGTATTATTATTAATTTTTGATTTATCGATGGTTTTATATCCCTCTTATTTCGGAATATCAGGTGAAAATCCAGAGTTAATAGCAATGAGATATTCTTTTATTTCTGTTGGTATATGGTGGATGTTATTTAGCCAGTATACATTTTATCACTTNCCGGATCAAAATCAAAAAAAGAAAATTATTAAAGATGTGATTTGGAATGGATTTAAGGAGCTTATAGAAGTTTGGAATGAATTGAAAAACATAATAGTTATTAAAAAATATTTGATTGCATTTTTTGTTTACAGTTCTGCGCTTCAAACCGTATTGTTAATCGCTGCTTATTTTGGAGAACAGGAAGTCAACTGGCCAAAAGATGAAAAAACTATTGGATTAATAGTCAGTATTTTATTAATTCAATTAATTGCTATGTTTGGAGCAATGATAACTTCAAAATTATCTGAGAAATTCGGAAATATACAGATTCTTATATTATTAAATCTGATTTGGGCTTTACTATGTATTGGTGGCTATTTTATTACTGAACCCATAGAGTTTTATATTGCTGCTGCTTTTGTCGGACTAATTATGGGTGGCATTCAGGCTTTATCAAGATCCACGTTTTCAAAGATGATCCCAAAAACTGATAACACGACATCATATTTTAGCTTTTTTGATGTTTCACAAAAAATTAGTATCGTATTTGGAATGACATTATTTGCTTTTGTAGATCAAATAACTGGAAGTATGAGAACTTCTATTTTAGTTTTTGTATTTATTTTTTTGACAGGTGCTTTGCTTTTGAAAAGAATAAATATTAAAAACTATTAAACCTTTATGGCATGAAACTTGAAATATTAATGAATTAAAGAAATGTTTTTTGTTGACCATCCATTTAACCTGGTAGCTTTTAATTCTACTAACCCTCAACATGACACATTGACCTAATTGTTAATTATGTCCAAAACTAAAATACTAAACCTTGACTTAATGTCATTGCAAAATCTCGATGAAGATTCAGATTTAATTCCATTAATGACATCTGATGATGAAGAAGCTATTTCAAAAGAATCACTTCCTGAAAAACTACCGATTTTACCTTTAAAAAATACAGTTTTGTTNCCTGGTGTAGTGATCCCAATTACTGCATCCAGAGACAAATCGATTAAATTGATTAAGGATTCCAATACTAAGGATAAATTGATCGGTGTTGTTTCTCAAATTGATTCAAAAGTACAGTTACCCACTTTAAATGANATTCATTCAACTGGAACTGTAGCTAAAATATTAAGAGTTTTAAAAATGCCAGACGGTAATGTTACTGTTATAATTCAAGGAAAGAAAAGGTTTTCAATTGAACAAATCATTTCTGAAGAACCATATATTACTGCTAGTGTAAAAGAAATAGTTGAATTAAAACCAGAAAAAAACAACAAAGAATTTAAAGCAACTATTGATTCTATCACTGATATTGCTCTTAAAATTATTGAAGAAAACCCAAATATCCCAAGTGAAGCTTCTTTTGCAATTAAAAATATTCAAAGTGATTCCTTCTTGGTAAATTTTGTGTGTTCTAACATGAATTTATCTGTTGAGGAAAAGTATAAAATATTAAACACAAGTGATTTAAAAAAAAGAGCATTAATGTGTTTAAAACAAATGAATGTTGAATTACAAAGACTTTCATTAAAAAACGATATTCAATCTAAAGTAAGATCAGATTTAGATCAACAACAAAGAGAATATTTTTTACANCAGCAATTAAAGACAATTCAAGAAGAATTAGGTGGAGTTTCTTATGATGAGGAAGTTAATGAAATGAGAATCAAGTCTACTAAAAAAAAGTGGTCAAAAGATATTAATGATCACTTTAAAAAAGAATTATCTAAACTTCAACGAATGAATCCTCAAGTTGCAGAGTATTCTATTCAAAGAAATTATTTAGACACTTATTTAGAGCTTCCTTGGAATGAATTTTCAAAAGATAATTTTGATCTAAAAAGAGCAACTAAAATTTTAGACAGAGATCATTATGGGTTGAAAGATGTCAAAAAAAGAATTATTGAACATATAGCAGTTTTAAAGTTAAGAAATGACATGAAATCTCCGATTCTTTGTTTTAATGGTCCACCTGGAGTTGGTAAAACTTCTTTAGGTAAATCAATTGCTGAAGCATTGGGGAGAGAGTATGTAAGAATATCTTTAGGCGGTCTTAGAGACGAGTCCGAAATAAGAGGGCATAGAAAGACTTACATAGGGGCAATGCCAGGAAGAATTATCCAAAGTTTAAAAAAAGCTAAAACCTCTAACCCAGTTTTTGTTTTAGATGAAATCGATAAGCTCTCTGTTGGAAATCAAGGTGATCCATCTTCTGCAATGTTAGAAGTTTTAGATCCTGAGCAAAACACCTCTTTTTATGATAATTTTATNGAGTCAGGTTTTGATTTATCAAAAGTTATGTTTCTTGCTACATCTAATAATATAGCTAATGTTCAACCAGCTCTTCGAGATAGAATGGAAATAGTACATGTTTCAGGCTATACTATTGATGAAAAATATCAAATTGCTAAAAAACACTTAATTCCAAAACAAATTAAAGAACATGGTTTATCAAAAAATATTGTAAAAATTAATAAACTATCATCTGAAAAAATCATTGAAGGTTACACTAGAGAGTCAGGTGTGAGAGGGTTGGAAAAACAAATAGCAAAAATTATAAGAAATGTTGCTAAGTGTATAGCTTTAGAAGAAGATTATTCGTCAGAAATANCTTTAACTGATATTGATAAAATTTTAGGAGTATCAATTTCTAAAGATCAATATGAAAACAATGAAGTTGCAGGAGTAGTAACTGGCTTAGCCTGGACCCAATTTGGTGGTGATATTTTATTTATTGAATCAGCAATTTCTAGAGGAAAAGGAAATTTATCTATTACTGGTAATTTAGGTAAGGTGATGAAAGAATCTGCGACAATAGCTCTAGAGTATATTAAATCTAANGCTAAAGATTTATCTATCGAACTGAACACACTATCTAAACATAATATTCATATTCATGTACCAGAAGGAGCAACTCCAAAAGATGGGCCAAGCGCTGGAATAACAATGTTAACTTCTTTAGTATCTTTATTAACACAAAAAAGAGTTAAATCAAATTTAGCTATGACTGGAGAAATTACTTTAAGAGGAAAAGTTTTGCCAGTAGGAGGTATTAAAGAGAAAATTTTGGCAGCTAAAAGAGCGAAAATTAAAGAAATTATTTTGTGCAAGGAAAATAAAAAAAATATTGATGAAATTGATTCTATTTATTTAAAAGGATTAACTTTTCATTATGTTTCAAACATGAAACAAGTTTTAGATATTGCCCTTACAAATCAAAATGTTAAGAATTACAAATATTTAAATGTCAAATAGAATTATAATAGCAATTGACGGCACATCTTCGACAGGTAAAAGTACTTTAGCAAAGAGAATATCTAAAAAATTAAATTACATATATATTGATTCAGGGGCTATGTACAGAGCATTAACCTTTTATGCAATTCAAAAAAAATATATTTCAACAACTCATTTTGATAAATTTAAATTGATTAATGATATTCCTAATATTTCTATTGATTTTAGAAATAATCCAGAAAATAATAATTTCGAGGTTCATTTAAACGGAGTTCCATATGAAAGTAATATTAGATCATTGGAAGTTTCAAACTTAGTTAGTGAAATTGCAACTGTCGATGAGTTAAGAAAACAAATGGTAAGTGTTCAACATCTTCTTGGAAATAATAAAGGTGTTATAATGGATGGTCGTGATATTGGTACAGTTGTATTTCCTAATGCTGAATTAAAATTTTTCCTTGAAGCAACAACTGAACTAAGAGCTAAAAGGCGTTTTGATGAGTTGTTTTTGGTTGATAGAAATATTACTTACGATCAGGTTTTTGATAATATAAAGCTAAGAGATAATCAAGATACTAACAGGAAACATTCACCTTTGAAAAAAGCTAATGATGCTATTCTAATTAATACTGATAATTCAACTTTAGACGAACTTGAAATACAGTTATTTTCATATATAAATCCTTTAATTTTAAAAAATTTATAGATTATTTGTTTTATCAATAAATTGAAGTTATTTTCGCATTCCTTTTAACAGGTTGGTATAGATAGTTAAAAGGGTTTAATTATTATTAATTCTTCTAATTTATTCCTTTAATCTATAACTAAATTAGAATACAAATTTTCAGTATGTCAGAAGAAAAAAAGGACAGTAAACCTAAAAAAGCTGTTAAAAAAACTACTAAAGCTGTAAAGTCGAAAGCTCCAGCAAAATCCACAAAGAAAGTAAAAATTGAAAAAGAAATTGTTGAAGTTGTTGAGACTTTAGCTAACGAAGTTGTTGAAACTTTAGACAATGAAGTTGTTGAAAATAAAATTGAAGAAAATTCAACAAATGAACCAACACCAGAAGAATTTTTAAAAGATTTTGATTGGAATTTATTTGAAGAAGGAATTGAAACAATTAAAGATGATAAATTATCTGAATTTGAAAAATTAGTTGAAGAGAATTTTGTTGANACTTATAATGAAAGTGTTATTGAAGGTACCATAATTAGTTTAACAGATAGAGAAGCTATAATTGATATTAACGCTAAATCTGAGGGTGTTATTTCATTAAATGAATTTAGATATAATCCTGATTTAAAAGTTGGTGATAAAGTTGAGGTTTTAGTTGATGTNCAAGAAGATAAAACAGGTCAATTAGTTCTTTCTCATAGAAAAGCAAGAACTATAAAAGCTTGGGAAAGAGTGAATGACGCTCACGATCAATCTACTGTTGTTACAGGTTTTGTAAAATGTAGAACTAAAGGTGGAATGATCGTTGATGTTTTTGGTTTAGAAGCTTTCCTTCCTGGATCACAAATTGATGTTAAACCAATTAGAGATTATGATCAGTATGTTAACAAAAATATGGAATTCAAAGTTGTTAAGATAAATCATGAATTCAAAAATGTTGTTGTTTCTCACAAAGCATTAATTGAAGCTGATATTGAATTACAAAAGAAAGAAATAATTGGTCAATTAGAAAAAGGTCAAGTTCTNGAGGGTACTGTTAAAAACATAACTACTTATGGTGTGTTTATTGATTTAGGTGGTGTAGATGGTTTAATNCATATTACTGATTTATCATGGAATAGAATTAATCATCCTAGTGAAATATTAGAGTTAGATCAAAAACTAAATGTTGTTATTTTAGATTTTGATGATGATAAATCAAGAATTCAATTAGGTGTTAAGCAATTAAGTGCTCATCCTTGGGAATCTTTAGATACAAAACTAAAAGAAGGTGATAAAGTAAAAGGTAAAGTTTCAGTTCTAGCTGATTATGGTGCTTTTGTTGAAGTTGTTGATGGTGTTGAAGGTTTAGTTCATGTTTCTGAAATGTCATGGTCTACTCATTTACGTTCAGCTCAAGATTTTGTTAAAGTAGGGGATGAGGTTGAGGCAGTTGTTTTAACATTAGATAGAGAAGAAAGAAAAATGTCACTAGGTATAAAACAACTTACCTCAGATCCTTGGACAGATATAACTAAAAAATATCCTGTAGGTTCTAAGCATTCTGGAATTGTTAGAAATTTTACAAATTTCGGAATCTTTGTTGAGCTTGAAGAAGGAATAGATGGTCTAGTTTATATTTCAGATTTATCATGGACTGTAAAGGTNAAACATCCTTCTGAATTATTTTCAACAGCTGATAAAATTGATGTTATTGTATTAGAATTAGATTCTGAAGCTAGAAAATTAAGCTTAGGTCATAAGCAAACTATGGATAATCCTTGGGATGTCTATGATAAAACATTTGCTGAAGGAACTTCGCATAACGCAACAATTTCAGACTCAAATGACAAAGGTGCTACTATTGTTTTTAATGATGATATAACAGCTTTTGTTCCTAATAGACATCTTGTTAAAGAGGATGGTAATAAGTTAAAGAAAGGCGATACTTCAGAATTTAAAGTTATTGAATATAATAAAGACTTTAAAAGAGTTGTAATGTCTCATACTGTTTTATTTAATGACCAAGAAAAGAAAAATGTTAAAGAGTCATTGAAAAAAGTTAATGTTAAAGAATCAGACAAATCTACTTTAGGGGATTTAGATGTTTTAGCTGACTTGAAAAAGAAAATGGTTGATGATGAAAAAAAGAAAAAATAATTTTTTTCTATAATATCTAAAAAAGCATCTTGAAAAAGATGCTTTTTTTTATGACAAAATTTCTTTAGCTAACCAATCCCCAATTTCACTTGTTTTAAACGCTTTATTACCGTCTGCTAAATCTTCAGTTACAATTGATTTTTCAAGGGATGAATCTACAACTCTTCTAATTAAGTCAGCTTCTTCTTTTAGATTAAATGTGTCTTCAAACATCATTGCAGCAGATAAAATTGTTGCTAATGGATTTGCTATGTTTTTCCCTGTAGCTTGAGGATATGATCCGTGAATTGGTTCATAAAGTGATGTTTTTAAACCAACAGATGCTGATGGCATTAATCCCATGGAACCTGAAATAACAGATGCTTCATCAGTTAAGATATCTCCAAACAAATTTTCAGTTATTAATACATCATATGAATTAGGCCATTGAACTAGTCTCATTGCCACAGCATCTACAAACTCATAACTTACTTTAACTTCAGGATAATTTTTTTCTAATGACTGTACAGTTTCTCTCCATAGTCTTGATGTCTCTAGTACATTTGCTTTGTCGACACAACATAATCTTTTAGATCTTTTCATAGCTAGTTCAAAACCTTTTACTGCCAATCTTTCTATTTCTTTTCTAGTATAAGTACATGTATCAAATGCGGTATTTCCATTATCTAGTCGTCCTCTTTCTCCAAAATAAATACCACCTGTTAATTCTCTTAAAAACACNAAATTAGTTCCTTCAATTCTTTCTCTTTTTAAAGGAGATTTGTCGATAAGAGACGGGAATGTAAAAGTTGGCCTTACATTAGCAAATAATCCTAAATCTTTTCTCATTTTTAAAAGACCTTGTTCTGGTCTAACTTTAGCACTTGGATCATTATCAAATCTTGGATGACCGACAGCTCCAAATAAAATTGCATCAGATTTTAAACAAATTTCATGTGTTTCTTTCGGGTAGGGTTCNCCAACAGCCTCTATTGCTGCTGCACCTGTTAAAGCATGTATCCAGTTTATATCATGATTAAATTTCTTCGCAATTGCATCTGAAACTTTAACTGCCTGTTCAATAACTTCTGGTCCTATTCCGTCTCCAGGTAATAGAGCTATATTTAACTTCATATGTACTAATTTGATATAATATTTAACATTTTTTCTGTAGATTTAATTGCAGAAACAGTCTGATCTGAGTCTAATCCTCTTGTTATAAATTCTTTTTTATTATTTTTCCATGTAATAAATGTTTCGCACAGAGCATCTGAGTTACTTCCTGGTGGAATAGTTACGGAATAATCTATAAGTTCAGGAAGAATGAATTTATTTAGAGAATATATTTTTTTTATTGCATTAATAAAAGCATCAAATTGCCCATCACCTGATCCTTTTTCAATATAACTTCGACCATTTATTTTAATTTCAACTTCAGCCGAAGGTCTTTCACCTTTTTTATGGTTAAGTAGGTAAGATTCAATTATTACTTTATTTTTAAAGCTTTCACTATTTATTACGTCTGAAATTATATAAGGTAGGTCTTCAACTGTAACTTTTTCTTTTTTATCCCCAAGTTCAATTATCCTATTTGTTACCTTTTTGATATTTTCATCACTTAATGTAAGTCCAAGTTCTTGTAAGTTATTTTTAATATTTGCTTTTCCAGATGTCTTTCCTAATGCATATTTTCTTTTTCTTCCAAATCTTTCAGGAAGTAAGTCATTGAAATACAGATTTTTTTTACTGTCTCCATCAGCGTGAATTCCTGCTGTTTGTGTAAAAACATTATCTCCAACAATCGGTTTATTAGCTGGAATTCTAAATCCTGTAAATGTTGAGACTAGGCGACTAACTTTATGCAAAGATTTTTCTTTTAAATTAATCTTAATTTCTGGTAAAAAATCTCTTATGACTGCTGCNGCACTAGCCATAGGTGCATTACCAGCTCTTTCTCCCATGCCGTTTACAGTTAAGTGTATGCCTTGACACCCAGCTTTTAAACTTTCTATTACATTAGAAACACTTAAATCATAATCGTTATGTGCATGAAAATCAAAATGCATTTTAGGATATTTTTTTGTTACTAATGAAACGTATTTAAAAGTTTCATCTGGACTAAGAATTCCTAATGTATCAGGAAGTAAAATTCTTTTTACAGGCAATTCATTAAGAATATCTAAATATTCAAATACGAAATCTTTAGAATTTTTCATACCATTACTCCAATCTTCTAAATAAATATTAGTTTCAATTCCTTTATTATCTGCCTCATTAACAGCTTTAACAACAGATTGAAAATAATCTTTTGGAGCTTGCTTTATTTGATAAGTTAAATGGTTTAAAGATCCTTTTGTTAATAGATTTTGAACTTTAGCACCAGATCTAATTAACCATTCTAACGAAATATTATTATCTAAGAAAGTTAGAATTTCAACTCTATTTAAACACTTTTTTTCTTTGGCCCATTCAGTAATTTTTTTTACTGCTTCGAATTCACCTTTTGAAACTCTTGCTGATGCTATTTCGATTCTATCAACATTTAATTCATTTATTAATAATTTTGCAATAGCTAATTTCTCGGATGATGAAAATGACATTCCTGAAGTTTGTTCACCGTCTCTCAAAGTAGTGTCCATTATTTCAACTTGTCTATTCATCATTTTATAAGTTACAATGGAGTTGTCTTAGAAAACCTTTTTATATTATCCTTTATGTTCATTAGATAATCAATATCGTCATATCCATTTAACATATTTTCCTTTTTGTATGAATTTATTTCAAATGATTCTGAAATATTTAATTTTGAGATTGTGACAGTTTGCTCAGGAAGGCTTATGATAATTTCAGATTTAGGGTCTTCAAAAACAACATTAAAGATTTTGTCTAAAAATTCAGGGGAGACTTGAACTGGTAAAACTCCTATATTCAAACAGTTTCCTCTAAATATATCAGCAAAAAAACTAGAAATCACACATCTAAATCCATAATCATAGATTGACCATGCAGCATGTTCTCTTGAGGATCCTGATCCAAAGTTTTTACCTCCTACTAAAATTTTTCCGTTAAATTTTTCATTATTTAATATAAAATCTTTTTTTGGAGAATTGTCAGAGTTATATCTCCAATCTCTAAATAAATTATCTCCAAAGCCAACTCTTTCAGTTGCTTTTAGAAATCTAGCTGGAATGATTTGATCAGTATCGATATTTTCAATCGGTAATGGTACACAATTACCTTTTAGTATTTTAAATTTTTCGTAAGCCATATTAATAGAGTGTTCTAGGGTCAGTTATTTTTCCTGTAATAGCAGCTGCAGCAGCTACTAAAGGGCTTGCTAATAAAGTTCTCGATCCAGGACCTTGCCTGCCTTCAAAGTTTCTGTTAGATGTGCTTACTGCATATTTTCCATTGGGGATTTTATCATCATTCATAGCAAGACATGCTGAGCATCCAGGTTCTCTCAATTTAAATCCTGATTCAATTAGTATTTCCAACAATCCCTCTTCCATTATTGCTTTTTCAACCTTATGTGAACCCGGAACCAACCATGCTGTAACATTCGGAGCTTTTTTTCTTCCTTTAACAATTTTTGTAAATTCTCTAAAGTCTTCAATTCTTCCATTGGTACAACTTCCTAGAAATACAAAATCAATATTTTTACCTATCATTTTTTCTCCTTCACCAAAATTCATGTAATTAAGAGATTTTTTATAAGTTTCAACACCACCATCTTGATTTTTTGCTAAAGGTATTTCTTTAGAAATACCAATTCCCATCCCAGGATTAGTACCATATGTAATCATTGGGTTTATTGATTTGCCATCAAATTTAATTTCTTTATCAAAAACAGCATCTTCATCTGTTTTTAGTGTATTCCAATATTTCATTGCTTTATCCCAATTTTCTTTTTTAGGGGTAAATTCTCGATCTTTTATATACTTAAAAGTTTTACTATCAGGAGCAATCATTCCACCTCTAGCACCCATTTCAATACTTAAATTACAAACTGTCATTCTTCCTTCCATTGACATATCTGAGAAAACATCACCTGCATATTCTACAAAATATCCCGTTGCACCAGATGTAGATAATTCTGATATGATAAAAAGTGCAACATCTTTAGGGGTAACTCCTTTGTCTAGTTTTCCGTCAACTGTTATTCTCATTTTTTTTGCCTTAGGCTGCATAATACACTGAGTAGATAAAACCATTTCAACTTCAGATGTTCCAATTCCAAATGCTATTGCACCAAATGCACCATGGGTTGATGTGTGAGAATCTCCACAAACAATAGTTGCTCCAGGTTGGGTAATTCCATATTCAGGCCCAACAACATGTACTATTCCATTTTTTTCATGACCTAATCCCCAATATGAGATCCCGTGTAATTCTGAATTTTTTTCAAGAGCTAATAATTGATTAGCTGAAAGAGGGTCTTTCACTGGTAAATGTTGGTTAACTGTAGGGGTATTATGATCTGCTGTTGCAAATGTTTTTTCAGGAAATAAAACTTTGACCCCTCTATTTTTTAAACCTAAAAAGGCGACTGGGCTTGTTACTTCATGTACCATGTGTCTATCTATAAACAAAACATCAGGTCCTCCATTAATTTTATGAACTACGTGTGAGTCCCAAACTTTATCAAATAAGGTTTTACTCATTTTTATATATTATAAAGATTTTTTAATTATTTGTGGAATATCTTCATCAGAAACTTCCTTTTTAATATCAGCGAATTTTAAAAATTCAGGATATATTAAATCTAATTCATTTTTTGAAAGATCATATCCAATTTTTTTTGCTCTATATGCTAAAGCAGCTCTACCACTTCGAGCGGTTAGAATAATAGCAGATTCGTTAACTCCAACATCAAGTGGATTAATGATTTCGTAAGTTTCCCTGTTTTTAATGACACCATCTTGGTGAATACCTGAACTATGAGCGAAAGCATTTGCACCAACTATAGCTTTGTTAGGTTGGACAGGCATTCCCATTCCCTGCGAAACTAAATTACTAGTATCAAAAAGTAATTTTGAATTTATATTAGTATCCAAATTCAAATTTGGATGTTGTCTCATAATCATAACCACTTCTTCAAGAGAAGTATTTCCAGCTCTTTCACCAATTCCGTTTATTGTACATTCTATTTGTCTAGCTCCATTAATTATACCAGCAATTGAATTTGCAGTTGCTAAACCTAAATCGTTATGACAATGACATGAAATTGTAGCTTTATGAATGTTTTTTACATTTTCAACTAAATATTTTATTTTCTGACCATATTCTTCAGGTAAACAATATCCAGTTGTATCAGGAATATTTAAAACAGTAGCACCTGCTTCAATCATTTTCTCACATACTCTTGCTAAGAATTCATTATCAGTTCTTCCAGCATCTTCAGCATAAAACTCTACATCTTCCACAAAAGTTTTAGCATACTTAACTGCTTGATATCCAATCTCCATAATTTTTTCTCTGGATGATTTAAACTTATGTTGAATATGTGAATCAGACGTACCTATTCCAGTGTGAATTCTAGGGTTTTTAGCACTTTTTAAAGCATTTGCAGCAACTTTAATATCGTTTTCAACAGCTCTAGTAAGTCCACATACTGTAGCGTTTTGTACAATTTTTGAAATTTCTACAACAGATTTAAAATCCCCAGGGCTAGAAACCGGAAATCCTGCCTCAATAACATCAACTCCTAAAACATCTAGTCTTTTGGCTATAACTAGTTTTTGAGAAGTATTTAATTTACATCCTGGAACTTGTTCGCCATCTCTTAATGTAGTATCAAATATTTTAACAAATTCTTTTGCCATTTATTTATTAATGTTTTTCTCGACTGTGTATTGATGTAAAAGTAATAAAATTGAGTAAATAACTTTAGTAATATTGTTACTAATTAATACATAAATCCCAAATGATGTTTTTGGGTGGATTTGCAGTTATTTTAATTATCTTTTTAGTAACAGGATGTAGTAATTCAATTTTTCTTGAGTGAAGGTGAATACTGCCGTCTTTATTTGATCTAGGAAAGCCATATTTTAAGTCACCTTTTATAGCCATCCCTTTATTAGAAAGTTGAGTTCTTATTTGGTGATGTCTACCTGTCTCTAGTTTAATTTCAAGTAAAGAATAATTGTTTAAAGTATGAATTTGCTTATAATATAAAACTGATTTTTTTGCATTTTTATTTTTTTCATCTTTCACATAAGATTTGTTTTGTCTGTTATTTTTTAAAAGAAAATCTTCTAGTTTTATTTCTTTTGCCTCGTCAATTTTATTAACTACAGCCCAATATGTCTTTTTGATGTTATTTTCTTTAAACATCTTGTTTAATCTAGTAAGTGATTTAGATGTTTTTGTAAAAATAATAATTCCACTAGTAGGTCTGTCTAATCTATGTGCAATTCCAAGGTAAACATTGCCGGGTTTATTATGTTTTTTTTTAATATAATCTTTAACTTTATCTCCTAAAGTTTTATCATTAGTTTTATCACCTTGAGTTAATTCACCGGGTTTTTTATTTATAATAATTAAATGATTGTCTTCAAATAAAATATTTTTTTCAAACAAATTAATATTGCTCATCTTGGCTTGGAAAATCTAAATTTTTAACATCTTTAATATAATTTTTAATTGCTCCTGTCATTATTTCATTCAAATCAACATATCTTCTTAGAAATCTAGGATTAAATTCTGTTGTTAAACCTACTAAATCATGAGTAACTAATACTTGACCATCTACATCAGATCCAGCTCCTATTCCAATCACTGGACATGAAACTGATGAAGTAACTATTTTTGAAATTTTTGCAGGTATTTTTTCCAATACAATTCCAAAACAACCCAATTCGTCCAACAGTTTTGAATCTTCAATTAATCTTTTTGCTTCTTCTTCTTCTTTTGCCCTTACAGAATAAGTACCAAATTTATAAATAGATTGAGGAGTCAATCCAAGATGTCCCATTACTGGAATACCAGCATTTAAAATTCTCACTATTGATTCTTTAATCTCAACACCACCTTCCATTTTTACAGCATGAGCTCCGGATTCTTTCATTATTCTTATAGCTGATCTCAATGCTTCACCTGAATTTGATTGGTAACTTCCAAAAGGTAAATCAACAACAACTAATGCTCTTTTTACTCCTCTTACAACTGATGATGCATGATAAATTATTTGATCTAAAGTTATTGGTAATGTAGTTTCGTGTCCAGCCATAACATTTGAAGCAGAATCACCAACTAAAATTATATCAATTCCAGAGTTATCAATAATTTTTGCCATTGAATAATCATATCCAGTTAGCATGGAAATTTTTTCATTTCTAGTTTTCATTTCTCTNAGCGAGTGAGTCGTTACNCTTTTATATTCTTTTTTAGACATGATATAATTTTTTTACAAATGTAAATTTATTTTAAAAATAACAACTGACACAGTGTCATGTATATTAATATGGCATAATGATTGAAATATAATTGATAATTAAAAAAATTTATAATGAGTAAAATAATTGGTATTGATTTAGGAACAACAAATTCTTGTGTTTCAGTAATGGAGGGTAATGAACCTGTAGTAATTCCTAATGCTGAGGGTAAAAGAACTACACCTTCTGTGATTGCTTTTGTAGAAGGCGGCGAAATTAAAGTAGGAGATCCTGCTAAAAGACAAGCTGTTACTAACCCTACAAAAACTATTGCTTCTGTTAAAAGATTTATGGGTAATAAGTTTAGTGAATCTAAAAAAGATGCTGACAGATCTGCTTACAAAGTAGTTAAAGGTGATAACGATACTGCAAGAGTAGATATTGATGGTAGACTTTATACACCTCAAGAATTATCCGCTATGATACTTCAAAAAATGAAGAAAACAGCAGAAGATTATCTTGGAAGNACAGTTACTGAAGCTGTTGTTACAGTTCCTGCATATTTTAACGATGCACAAAGACAAGCTACTAAGGAAGCCGGTGAGATTTCAGGATTAAAAGTTCAAAGAATAATAAACGAACCTACTGCCGCCGCCTTAGCTTATGGCTTAGATAAATCTGGAAAAGATCAAAAAATCGCTGTTTATGATTTAGGTGGAGGAACTTTTGATATCTCAATTCTTGAGCTTGGAGATGGTGTTTTTGAGGTTCTTTCAACAAATGGTGATACAAGGCTTGGTGGTGATGATTTTGATGAAGAAATTATTAGTTTTTTAGCTGAAGATTTTAAAAAGAAAGAGGATATTGATTTGAGAAAAGATCCAATGGCACTTCAAAGATTAAAGGAAGCTGCAGAAAAAGCAAAAATAGAATTATCTTCTTCTACACAAACAGAAATTAACCTTCCTTACATAACCGCAACTGCATCTGGACCTAAACACCTTGTTGTATCTCTTACTAGATCTAAATTTGAGCAACTAACAAGTGATTTAGTAAAAAGATCTATGGAGCCAGTTAAAAAGGCAATTGATGATGCNGGTTTAAGTATAAATGAAATCGATGAAGTTATTTTAGTAGGAGGTTCAACTAGAATTCCTATAATTCAAGAGAAAGTTGAAAAGTTTTTTGGTAAAAAGCCATCAAAAGGAGTAAATCCTGATGAGGTTGTAGCTATTGGTGCTGCAATTCAAGGTGGAGTTTTGTCAGGTGATGTTAAAGACGTTTTACTTCTAGATGTAACTCCTCTATCTCTTGGAATTGAAACAATGGGTAGTGTTATGACAAAACTAATCGATGCAAACACTACAATCCCATCTAAAAAATCTCAAGTTTTTTCAACTGCTGCTGATAATCAGCCATCTGTAGAAATACATGTTTTACAAGGTGAGAGACCAATGGCAAAAGACAATAATACAATTGGAAGATTTCATTTAGATGGAATTCCTCCTGCCCCAAGAGGGACTCCTCAAATTGAAGTGACTTTTGATATTGATGCTAATGGTCTAATTCATGTTACAGCTTCTGATAAAGCTACTGGGAAGACTCAAGATATCAGAATTGAAGCTTCCTCAGGACTATCAGAAGAAGAAATTGAAAAAATGAAAAAAGAGGCTGAAGCTAATGCTGAAACGGATAAAAAGGCAAAAGAAGAAGTTGACACATTAAATAGTGCTGATGCTATGATTTTTCAAACGGATAGTCAATTAAAGGAGTTTGGAGACAAGATTCCAGATGATAAGAAAAAAACTATTGAAGATGCACTTGATGTTCTTAAGAAAGCACATGAATCTAAAGATATTGAATCAATTAAAACTGCTCTTGAAGGTATAAATGAAGCTTGGAAAAATGCTTCTGAAGAACTTTATAAGGCTCAAGCTGAGGCTCAGCAAGCAAGTGGAGCTGGTAATACACAACAAGCAGAATCAACTGAAAAACCTAAAGATGATTCAGATGATGTACAAGATGTTGATTTCGAAGAAGTTAAATAGTTTTAAGTATTTAATTAAAAANAAGCGTATTAGTTTCTAATACGCTTTTTTTTATATTTACATCCTATGAATAAAGAAGATATTTTAAAAAGAATTAATTCTGCAAATAAAAATTCTTTGATGGAAACCCTTAAAATGGATTTTATTGATGTCGGAGATGATTTTTTAATTGCAAAAATGCCAGTAAATTCAAGAGTTTATCAACCAGATGGAGTATTGCATGGTGGAGCTACTGTTGCATTAGCAGAGTCGGTGGGAAGTGCAGCCTCGTACATGTCTGTTGACCATAATACACAAATGGTACGAGGGATTATTATCTCAGCAAATCATTTAAAAAGTGTTAGGGATGGTTTTATTTATGCGAAAGCAACTCCAATTCATAAGGGTAGAACTACTCAGTTGTGGGAAATTAAAATTACAGATGACAATGATAATTTGATTTCTCATTGTAAACTTTCCACGATGATATTAAAAAGAAAAAAATAAATTATGTTTATAGAAAACGCATTAAAAGTAAAAAACAATCTTTGGAGATATGCCTTAGGCCTTTTTATAATTTTCATATTTACTCAGTTAGGAGCAATTCCTTTTATTGTTGCAATTTTCCAAAAGGTAGGTTTTGAGGCAGCTGCGAAGATTAATCCATCAAATATGATGACAGTATTAGAAAACAGTAATCTTACTTTTTTCTATCTTTTATTATCATTTTTTATTGGTTTTGCCGGGTTTTTAATTGTTATAAAATTTCTTCATAATCAATCCCTTAAATCTGTTACAACAGCCAGAAATTTAATAGATTTTAGTAGAGTTTTTACAGCCTTCATAAGTATTTCTTTGCTTATAGTTTTTAATGTTTTATTTTCTATTTACTCAAGTCCGGAGGAATATATTTTCCAGTTTAATTTAAATGATTTTTTAATTTTAGCATTAATAGCTATTATATTTATTCCTATTCAAACCAGTTTAGAGGAATACGTATTCAGAGGATATTTAATGCAAGGTCTTGGAGTGTTTTTTAAAAATAAGTGGTTTCCTTTATTTGTAACTTCATTAGGTTTTGGATTGTTACATTTATCTAATCCTGAGATAGAAAAAATGGGTAATATAATAATAATACATTACGTAATAACTGGATTATTTTTAGGTATTATTACTTTAATGGATGATGGAATGGAACTTGCATTGGGGTTTCATGCAGGAAATAACCTTTTAATAGCATTACTTGTTACAGCAGACTGGACGGTATTTCAAACTAGTTCAGTTTTTAAATATATAGGAGAACCTGATATTGTAAATCAAATGTTTTATTCTTTGTTATTTTATCCACTTTTGTTATTCTATTTTTCAAAGAAATATCAATGGACTAACTGGAAAGAAAAATTAACAGGAAAAATAAGCTAAACTTTTAGCTATTTTTTAACACTTACTTTATCAATTTATTCAGATATTGTAATTAACAATAATTTAATATTATTATGGCTTTAAATAAAAACGGAATATTTGGAATAGCTTCTTTTATTTTAACAGTCTTAGGAATCGCTTTAATTCTTTTAGGTGTTCTAAAATATACTGATATGGCAATTGGCTTTAGTGTTGCTGGAATTGGTTTCATTTCGGTTGGCTGGGCATTTAATGCGCTTAAAGGCAGAGTTTAATTTATACTTACTCATTTAATTACACCAAAGAACAAAACTCTAGAGTTTAATAAGCATTTTAATATCCCCTCGTTTGTAAGGGCTGTCAATGTTTGACACTTCCTTAAAACCATATTTTTTATATAGGTGAATAGAGTTTTGTAGAATTCTGTTCGAATAAAGTACTATTTCTGTATATCCTAATATTCGTGCTGTTTCAAACACATGTTTGAGTAATTGTTGACCATAACCCTTTCCTTGATGAGTTTCTGTCACCGCCATTTTTCCTAGTTCAACACATTTGTTAGTAGTTGGTAAGAACGCATATGTAGCTATTACTTCATTATTTTCAATACCAAAGAAAATGTGTCCACCTTTATTAATAATTTCTGACTCACAGTTTTCTAGTAATAAAGCGTCGTAAGGTTCTATAGTAAAATACTTTTTCAG